>MDTG01093816.1_pt1 | contig 41963 bp, 33 predicted proteins | sample 811421 | NCBI WGS metagenome assembly MDTG01 (sample SAMN05326645, study PRJNA326480) | marine metagenome | isolation source: seawater | place: Pacific Ocean: South East | collected 2011 | reverse complement strand
GTGATTTGAAATGGGTTGAGGCTAGTGCTAGAGAAGTTGCAAGATACTCCAGAGGATATACAATAGTTGTTGAAAAAAGTACCTTACCTGTAAGAACTGCTGAGGTTATTAAAAATATATTAAATTCAACAGAAACAAATTTGAAAAGAGAGGAAATAAGTTTTGATGTATTATCCAATCCAGAGTTTTTGGCTGAAGGGACTGCAATAAAAGATTTAGATAATCCTGATAGAGTTTTAATAGGAGGCGATAACAAAAATGCAATGATTGCATTAAGTAAAATATATAAAGCATGGGTTCCAGAAGAAAAAATTCTATTCACAAATATATGGAGCAGTGAGCTTGCTAAACTAACTTCTAATGCTTTTTTAGCTCAGCGCATTAGTTCAATAAATTCAATAAGCGCAATTTGTGAAGTAACTGGTGCAGATATTAGAGAAGTTTCAAGAGCAATTGGCAAAGATAGTAGGATTGGATCTAAATTTCTTGATTCTGGACCAGGCTTTGGTGGCAGTTGTTTTAAAAAAGATATACTAAATCTTGTTTACTTAGCGGAATATTTTGGATTAAATGAAGTAGCTAAATTTTGGGAAGGTGTTGTAAATATAAACAACTGGCATCAAAACAGAATTTCAGAAATTGTTATTAAGAAACTTTTTGGTACTGTTTCAAACAAAAAATTAGTAATTTTAGGATTTTCTTTTAAAGCTAATACAAACGATACAAGAGAATCTGCCGCAATTACTATATGCAAAAACTTACTTATCGAAGGAGCAAATCTTATTATTCATGATCCTAAAGTTCACCCTGAACAAATAGAAAATGACCTGCAAATAAAGCAGACTTTTGAAGAGAAGGATGAAGAGGAAAATACTCTTAAAAATCAAATCGGCAAATGGCAATTTAGTAAAAGTCTTAATATATTTGATGATGCCCATGCAATCTTAGTTCTTACAGAATGGGAAGAATATAAATATATTGATTGGCAGAAAGCAGCTAGAAAAATGGTTAAACCATCTTGGGTTTTTGATTCAAGATCAATCATTAAGGCTAAAGAAGTTAAAGAAGTCGGAATAAACTTCTGGAGCATAGGGGATGGCAGTCAAAAAAAGAAGTAATTAATTTTTAATTATTTTGTCTACCGTATTTGTCTTCAAATCTCTCAATATCGTCTTCTCCAAGATAACTTCCACTTTGGATCTCAATTAAAGTCAATGGCAATTTAGTTGGATTTGATAATCTATGTTTACTTCCTAAAGGAATATAAACACTTTCATTAGGTCCGAGAATTTTTTCAAGATCATCTATTTCTACTTTAGCCGTGCCATTTACCACAACCCAATGTTCAGATCTATGAAAATGCATTTGAAGAGATAATGACGCTCCTGGATTAACCTCAATTTTCTTTATTTGCCAAGTATCACCCTTTTCGACAGATAAAAAAGACCCCCAAGGTCTATAAACTAGTTTATGATTTTCAGCCTCGTTTAATCCCTTTTTCTGCATTAGAGATAAAGTGTTTTTTAGGACTTGAGAAGAATCCTTTTTAGCCACTAGAACTGCATCTTTTGTTTCAACAATAATAATATTTTCTAAACCAATGCTGACAATTAATTTATCATTACTCCTTATTAATGAATTCTTAGTATCTTTAACAAAGGTCTTTCCTTGAATGGAATTGCCATCTTGGTCTTTTCTTGAAATTTTAAAAATAGAATCCCAACTACCAAGGTCATCCCAGCCACAATTAAGAGGAATTACATAAGCATTTTTCGTTTTCTCAAATACTGTAATATCAATTGGGATATTTGCACAGTTAATAAATAAATTTTTGTCTAATCTTAAAAAGTCTAAATCTTTAGTACTCTTTATTAGGCATTTTTTGCAATTTTCAAGAGTACCTTGATCGAACCTTTCGATCTCATTAAGAATAGAAGACGCTTTGAATACAAACATTCCACTATTCCAAGAGTATCTTTTATCTTCAATCAACAATTCAGCCTTAGATTTATCAGGTTTCTCTATAAAGCAATCAACTTTGCTTACATGATATTTATTAAAAATTAATTCCTCCTCTGATTTGATATATCCATATTCGGTTGCGGGGTATTTTGGGGTAACTCCAAAAATAACTAGTTTACCTTTAGAAGCAATTTCAATGCCATTTTCGATTGCTAGACGAAATTTAGTAATTTCCTTAATCTGGTGATCTGCAGAGAGGATTAAAAGTATAGGATCTATATCTTTATCCTTGAATTTTTCTAAAGCTTTTAAAGCTGCAATTGTTATGGCAGGAGTAGTATTTCTTCCTTCTGGTTCTAAAATTATCTCCAAAGGGACTATATTTATTTTCTTCATTTGTTGCGCAACTATAAATCTATGTTCTTCATTACAAACTATTATTGGTTTAGAAATACTCTTAAGATTCTCTATCCTCTTATAAGTTTTTTGCAACATAGTATATTCGTCATCTTCTAATAAATTCAAAAATTGTTTAGGGAAACTTTTTCTAGAAATGGGCCAAAGTCTTGTGCCAGTTCCTCCTGCAATGATAATTGGAACTATTACATTATTAGTCTTATTACTCATTATTCTTTAGCTGCATATACAGAGAACCCTTTATTTTTTAATATGTATTCTTTTTTTGCTTCGTTAGAATCCTGCTCTATCATCTCATAAATTAATTCATTTATAGAAGTCTTAGGTTCCCAATTTAATTTCTTTCTGGCTTTTGTTGCATCACCTTGTAACTGCTCAACTTCAGTTGGCCTGAAATATCTTGGATCAATTCTGACAACTACCTCATCGGTATCTGCTCTTTTTCCTACTTCATCTAAACCACTTTTTTCCCAGACTATTCCTTTTTCTCCTTTATCTTTATTCCACCCAAGCGCTTTAGCACTTAATTCTATAAACTCTCTTACACTTTTCATTTGACCGGTAGCAATAACATAATCTTCTGGGTTATCTTGTTGAAGCATTAGCCATTGCATATAGACATAATCCTTAGCATGACCCCAATCTCTTTTTGCATCTAAATTTCCCATGTATAAGCAATCTTCTAGTCCATAGTGAATCCTCGAGAGTCCTCTAGTTATTTTTCTCGTAACAAAAGTCTCACCTCTTCTTGGACTTTCATGATTAAAAAGAATCCCATTACATGCAAACATATCATAAGCTTCTCTATAGTTAACTACAATCCAATAGGCATATAATTTTGCTACCCCATAAGGACTTCTTGGATAAAAGGGGGTACTTTCTCTTTGAGGTATTTCCTGAACCAGTCCATACAATTCACTAGTACTCGCTTGATAAATTTTTGTTTTTTTTGTAAGTTTTAAATTTCTTACAGCCTCAAGAATTCTTAAAATTCCTAAAGCATCGCAATTTGCTGTATATTCTGGCGTTTCAAAACTTACCGCTACATGACTTTGAGCCCCTAAGTTATAAATTTCATCTGGCTGAATTTTTTGGATTAGTTTTATTATATTTGTGCTATCGATTAAATCTCCATAATGCAGAAAAAATTTCGGATTCTTCTCATGAGGATCTTGATACAAATGATCAATTCTGGAAGTATTAAATGAACTTGAGCGCCTTTTTAAACCATGCACCTCATAACCTTTTTCTAAGAGCAATTCGGCAAGATAACTTCCATCTTGGCCTGTAATTCCTGTAATAAGGGCAACTTTACAACTTTTCATGAAAACAAAATCCTATATTAACTCTACATGAAAAATAATTACCAAATTAATATATTAAATAAAGTGATATCTGAATTGTTCCAAAATATATAATTTTCAATAATACTATTACCCTTTACTATTAATAATAAACTTTTTATCAAAGAATCGAACGATTATTAGATTCTTAGAAAAATTAAGAATAATTGTTATTGAGATAGGATCTAATATCCATCAGGATTTTTTAATTGCCAATTCCATCCGTCCCTACAAATATCTTCAATATTTTTTTTTGGTTCCCAACCCAAAATGGTTTTAGCTAAAGAATTGTTTGCCACAACAAATGCGTTATCTCCTGGTCGTCTTTCATGATAAACAAATGGAACCTTTACCTTATTAACCTTCTGAAAGATTTCAATAAATTCTTTAACGCTTGTTCCTCTTCCAGTACCGAGATTTAAAGTTAAAACTTGAGGTTCTTGATTCAGGAGATAATCTAATACCAACATGTGACCCTCAGCTAAATCCATTACATGGATGTAGTCTCGAATGCCTGTACCATCTCGGGTAGGCCAATCAGAACCAAAAATTTTTATATCCCTTAATTTTCCAATAGCCACTTTAGTAATTTGTGGATAAATATTATTAACTTTGCCTGTAGGATCTTCTCCAATTAATCCTGATTGATGAGCTCCTACAGGATTAAAATAACGTAAACATCCAATTCTCCATTCATCAGGTTGTTTTTGGAAAATATCTCCTAAGAATCTTTCAACAGTTAGTTTAGAATTTCCATAAGGATTTACTGGTTCACAATAATCATTTTCATTTAATAGTTTCTCTAAAGTATTTTTATAAACTGTTGCACTGCTGCTAAAAACAATATTCTTACAATCATATCTATTCATTATTTCTATAAGATTTATAGTACCAATAACATTATTTTCCCAATATAAAATTGGATCTTCTATAGATTCAGAAACAGATTTTAAGCCAGCGAAATGAATTACTGAATCAATGGGCTTTCTGAGTTTTTTAGCAAAATTAAATATTTCATCAATATCACTTTTATTTCTTAAATCACCTTTTAAGATATGTAGTCTTTCTTTTGCTTCTATATTACTTATTCTGAGAATTTCCAATATACGATTAAGAACCTTAGTTTTACTTGTTATGAATGAATCAATTATGAAAACTTCAAAACCTTTTTCTAGGAGTAATAAAACTGTGTGTGAACCAATAAATCCGGCACCACCAGTTACCAAAATATTATTCAATTTAGCCTCTTATTAGGTTAAAAATTATTTTAGGATTATAATTCATAGTTAGAATTATGAATCTAAAAATTCAAATTTATTAAAATCAAATTTTATATGAAAAAGAAAATCCTTGTAACTGGATCAGCGGGTTTTATAGGTTTTCATCTATCAAATAAACTTATAAAGTCTAATTATGAAGTAGTTGGGATAGATAATTTAAATGATTATTACGATAAGAAACTTAAAAGAGATCGATTAAAGACTATAAATAAAAATATACAAAATGAAAAATATGATTGGAAATTTCTACAAATAGATATCACTAAAGAAGATGATCTACAAGAAATATTTAATAAATTTCGGCCTAATGTAGTGGTGCACTTAGCAGCTCAAGCAGGTGTAAGATATTCAATTAAAAATCCTCATGCATACATTAATTCAAATATAGTAGGATTTCAAAATATTTTAGATTGCTGCAAAACATATCAAGTAAAGAATTTTTTATATGCGAGTAGTAGTTCGGTATATGGAGGCAATAAGCTTAGTCCATTTTCTGAAGCTCATCCTGTCAATCATCCTGTAAGTATTTACGCAGCCACAAAAAAAGCGAATGAACTCTTTGCTCATTCATATAGTCATCTCTACAATATCGCTTCAACAGGTATGAGATTTTTTACAGTTTACGGTCCATGGGGTAGACCAGATATGGCACCAATGATATTTGCAAAATCGATATTTTCACGAAAACCAATCAAAATTTTTAATTTTGGGAAAATGTCTCGAAGTTTTACATTTATTGATGATGTAGTTGAGTCAATAGAAAGGTTGATTGAGAAGCCAGCAATACCTGATTTTAATTTCGACAAACGCAATCCAAATCCTTCCACAAGTTGGTGTCCTCATAGGATTTTTAATATAGGGAATAACAACTCAGTTAATCTTGAAGAATTTATATCATTATTAGAAAAAGAAATTGGGATAAAAGCTGTCAGGGAATACCACAATATGCAACCAGGAGATGTTAAGGAAACTTGTGCTGATAATAGATTGTTTAGAGATTGGGTTGGTTTTTTACCAGAAACGGACTTAAGAGTAGGCATCAAAGAATTTATAAAGTGGTATAAAAATTATTATGTTTCTTAATTTGTAAAGCCTCTTATATAATAGGTTAGATAAGTTTTTTTTCTTTGATATGAAAAAAATCGTTAAGAATGACAAAATATTTATTGCTGGAGCAAATGGAATGGTCGGCCAAGCTATTAAAAAAAGCCTAAAAAAAGCTGGATATGGTTCAAAAAAATATAATGGTTCTTTTTTAACTCCATCTAAAAAAGAACTAGATTTACTTAATTATGAATCTGTTGAAAAATGGTTTTCCAAAAAAAAACCAACCGTTGTTATATTAGCGGCAGCTAAAGTTGGGGGTATTTTAGCGAATAGTTCTCAACCGACTGAATTTATTCTTGAGAACCTAAAGATACAAAATAATGTTATTGAACTTGCTTGGAAATTCAATGTCAAAAGATTTCTTTTCTTAGGAAGTAGTTGTATATATCCAAAATTTGCAAAGCAGCCCATTATTGAAGAATCACTTTTAACTGATTCTCTTGAACCAACAAATCAGTGGTACGCATTGGCAAAGATTGCTGGAATCAAACTTTGTGAAGCTCTAAGAAAACAATATGGATTTGACGCAATATCACTTATGCCAACAAATTTATATGGACCTGGTGATAATTACCATCCAGACAATAGTCATGTAATGGCAGCCTTAATAAAAAAGTTTCTAGATGCATCAAAAAAATCATTAGACACAGTAACTTTGTGGGGGACGGGCTCTCCATTAAGAGAGTTCATGCACGTAGATGATTTAGGGGATGCTGTGGTTTTTGTTTTAGAGAATTGGGATCCTGACTCAAAAATTGCTCCTTTGGATAATAATAATAGTCCTCTATTATTATTAAATGTAGGAACTGGCAAAGATATTTCAATTAAAGATTTAGCAAAAAAAATCTCAGCTATAACCTCATATAAAGGTCAAATAATTTGGGATAAAACCAAACCAGATGGAACTCCCAGAAAACTCCTTAATATTGAAAAGATTAAGCAGTTGGGATGGGAGCCCAAAATCTCTTTAGATAATGGCATAAAAAAAACATTAGACTTATTGAAATAGAATTTTTATTTTCAATAACATTTATAAAAAATCTTTAAATAAAATGATAAGTAACATGATAAATTTTATTTAGTATAAAAATGTAATGCAACATAAAGATTTTAAAAAAGGAATTATACTTTCAGGTGGTACTGGATCAAGATTACATCCAGTTACACTTGGAGTAAGTAAACAATTATTACCTATATACAATAAACCAACTATATATTATCCTTTGACAACTCTTATGCTAGCTGACATTAGAGAAATCATGATAATCGTTAATGGAGATGAAGAAAGAAATTTCAGAAAGTTGCTTGGGAATGGAAATCAATGGGGAGTAAACATAGAATATGCTATTCAAAATAAGCCAAATGGTATTGCAGAGGCTTTTTTAATAGCAGAAAAATTTATTAATAATCATTCAGTTACCTTAACATTAGGAGATAATTTATTCTTTGGAAGTAACTTTCAAGGAAAATTTCTAAGGAATTCTATTATTAAAAAAGGAGCAACAATTATTACTCAATCAGTTAATGATCCGGAAAGATACGGAATAGTTCAATTTGATAAGGATTATAAAGCCATAAATATTGAAGAGAAGCCCAAAAAACCTAAAAGTAATTTTGCAATCACTGGATTATATTTCTTTGATAATAAAGCAGTAGAATTTAGTAAATCATTAAAACCGTCGAAACGTGGAGAACTTGAAATAACGGATTTACTAAAAATATATTTAAAGAAAAAAGAACTTAACGTAGAAATATTGGACAGAGGTTGTGGATGGTTCGACACTGGGACTTTTGATTCTTTACAGGAAGCTAATTCATTAATTATGAATTTAGAAAATAGACAAGGATTAAGAATAGGCTATCCAGAAGAAGTTGCATGGAGAAAAGGCTGGATAAATGATAAAGATTTCAAAAAAGAAGCTAAAAAGTACTCAAAAAATATGTATGGTAAGTATTTACTAAATCTACAAGGTAAATAATTTATGGAAATTAAAAAAGTTTTTTCGAATAGAAATAATTTAATAAATGGCCCACTAGAAATCATACCAAAGTTATTTAGAGATGAAAGAGGTTATTTTTTTGAAAGCTTTAATCAGAATAAATTTAATGAAGTACTTAATTCAAAAATTGTTTTTGTTCAAGATAATCAATCTAAATCTTCTAAAAATGTTTTAAGAGGACTCCATTACCAAATCAGTCCTTTTGCACAGGGTAAGTTAGTAAGAGTGATAAAAGGAGTGATATATGATGTTATTGTTGATCTAAGAAAAAATTCTACTACTTTTGGTGAGTGGGCTGGCATTGAATTAAATGATAATAAGCAAAATCAATATTGGATCCCAACTGGTTTTGCTCATGGCTTTATTACTATTTCAGATGAAGCTATAGTATTGTATAAAACCACGAACTACTGGTCATCAGTTCATGAAAAATCATTACTTTGGTCTGATAAACATATAAAAATTAATTGGCAGCAGGCAAAATACAATATTGGCAAACCAATTATTTCTGAGAAAGATAAATTAGGATTATCTTTTGAAGAATTAAACAATAAAGGTGATTTCTTTTTATGAAAATCATTCTTACAGGTTCAACAGGTCAATTAGGAAAAACTATTTCCTTAATGAAGCCAAAAGAAATAACATTAATTGCCCTTTCCAGAAAAGATCTTAATTTGAAAGATAAGGAAGCTTGTTTTGAAATTGTAAAAGAACTTAAACCTGACTGGATTATCAACTCTGCAGCATATACAGCAGTAGATTTAGCAGAAGATAATATTGAAGAAGCCTATGCAATTAATTTTGAAGCTCCCAAGCAGTTTGCAAAAGCGCTTAAGTTATTAGGAGGTAATTTATTACAAATAAGTACAGATTTTGTTTTTGATGGCAACACTAATATTCCGTATCTGCCAACAAATAAAAGAAATCCAATTAATATTTATGGAAAATCGAAAGCTGAAGGAGAGAAAATTATAGAAGAAATTCTGAACGATACGAATCAGAGTACTATATTAAGAACTAGTTGGTTAATGAGTCCATATGGCAAAAATTTTGCTTCAACAATTTTAAACTTACTTAGAAGCAGAGAAGAAATATCAATTGTTAATGATCAAATAGGTGCTCCCACAAGTTGCAATTCATTAGCTAAAACATGCTGGTCCATTATTAACTACAAAATCAACTTTGAAAATAAAGAAAAACTCCCTGGTATTTTACATTGGAGTAATTTAGGAAAAGCAAGTTGGTTTGATGTAGCAAATTTCATATTAAAAGTTTCAAAAGAATACAATTTAATTTCTAATGATCCCATAATAAAACCTATAAATAGCAGTGAATATAAAGTAAAAGCAATAAGACCAAAGTACTCTGTCTTAGATTCATCAATAAGTGCTGAGATACTAAATATTGAAAATATTTCTTGGGAAATAGCTATCAGAGAAATTTTATACAATAAAACTTTCAAAAACTTTTCTTAAAAAATTATTCGTAAATGTTCTAGATCTTATGTAGCAATTCTATCTGTTGATCAAGAGGGTTAGTTTTGGGGTGAATACTCATAAGATAATCCAATGCAATTTGAAAAGGATATTTTCTATATTTAATTAAATAGGCCAAGCATATTAGTGGGGATCTTTCAATCGAATAAAGACAATGCACATAAGTTGGAGCGTCACTTATCTGTTCTTCGAGTATCTCTAGTATTCTATTCATTTCTAAGAGTGTAATCTTATCACTAGATCTATGATCGGGAATAAAATAAGATTGTTTTTTGAAATAATCATCATATAAAGCATAATTGAATTCTTTTTTATCGCATAAAGTCAGAATATTTTTTATGTTATTTTTTTTTAAAGTCTCTATAAAATTTATAGAATTCGGAGCTGGCCCTAATGCTAACTCATCAACAAGAACCCAGCATATATTGTATTTATTAAAATTAGCCAAATTACTTGTCAATCCACTTTATAAATTCAAAAAAATAATTTTTTAACTTTGTTTTTGTCTTCAATAAAATCTCTTTATTTAAAAATTTCCTTAATATTAATGATTCTGAATTATCATTTTTTAGATCTTCCGAATTTGTTGATTTGATATCTTCAGAAACTTTACTCTTAAAATAACTGTCGTAGTATGCCATAGATTGGTAAGCCTTACTGTAGGCACCATAGCCATATTTATACCCATATTGGTACTTATCTAGACTAAAACTATTGTTGATTTTGACTGAATTAGTTACAATCCCAAGGAAGTTTACAGATGTGAAATTTTTAATTCTATTTATAGCATCACTACATATATATTTATTAACATTATTTATAGTCGTAATCATTACTAATCCATCTGCAATTTCCGATATTAATAAAGCATCAGACAATCCAATTACAGGGCAGGCATCAATTAATACAAGATCATATTGATTTGAATTATGAATATCTTCGATAAGAGACCTTAACCTACTAGAGGTCAATAATCTTGTGGGATCGGGAGGAATTATTCCTGCAGTAATAACATCCCAATTTTTATTTTCAGGAACTCCGATTTTTACATCTTTCCAATCCAAACTTTTATCACTTAATAAATTTGATAGTCCAACAACATTATTCATTTTTAACCTTACATGTAGTTGTGGCTTTCTCATATCCCCATCAATAATCAAAACTTTTTTATCTAATTTTGAAATTGTTTGAGCTAGTAATATACTTACCAAAGATTTACCTTCTCCAGGAATTGAGCTAGTAAAAACGATTGATTTAATTTTTTCCTCACTATTCAAAAATCTCAATGAAGTATAGAGAGATCTCATAGCTTCTTGGTAGAAAAATCTCTCAGTTTGATTATCTTTATTTGTTTTTTCGTTTAATAAATCTACAATTGAGCTTTGTTTTTGTCTAACAGATTTAAAATTATCCACAAAAGGGATATCTGCTAGAAGAGGAATCCTAAGTGTGTCTTCGATTTCTTTTGAATTGTGAAATATATTATCAAGTTTATCTCTAATTAAGATTAATACTCCCCCAAAAAATAACCCATAGAAAAAAGAAAACACAATATTTCTTGGTAAAGATGGTTTAATAGGCCTTGGCAAGAAAGTTGGAGGATCTATAACTTTCCATGGCACATTATTTTGCGCAATTTGAAGTTGCAACTTTTCTCTTGCTGAAACGAGACTCTCTAAATTAGCCTGAGACATTTTTAATTTCTGTTGAAGAGTTTCATATTTTTTTATTAATTCTGGTTTTACTGCAAATTTTTCTTTTAATACTTCTAATTGTTTTTTGGCTGATAAGGTTTTATTTTGATTAATTGAAATAGCAATTGATACTGCTTTCAATTGTTTTGCCTTAAGTTTTGGTTCTAGAATTTTTATTTTATTTAACAAGTTTTTGATGATATACGAATCATCCACAAACTTAGTTCTCGCCTTTGCTAATTCTTTTTGCAAATTTTCATATTCATCTAAGCTACTTTGATCTAATAAAGCAAAAGATAAACCCTTCCCTGAAGTATTTAAATTTCCGAAAATACCTTCAGATGTACTTTGTTCTCTAAAACCTTTTGTAATCAAATTTCCATTTATTATCTCATCAGATAAAAGTTCTAATCTATCTTTTTCTGATTGAAGATTTAAAATCTCTGATTCAATTTCAACTTCCTGTTTCTTTATTACATCAACATCACTAATTGGTTCAAGAAAATAATTTTCTCTCCTAAATATTTCAAGTTCTGTTTGTAAAATTGTTGTTTTTTCAGTTAATTCTGGAGCTTGATCGTTTAAAAAACTTAATCCATCCGATAATCTTTGTTGTCTTTGATTTAAGGAAGTTTGTAAATAAGTTTTAGTAAGTTCTTTAAGAATTTCTTTGCCTTTCTTTTTATTTCTTATCAATAATTGAACTTCTATAATTCCCTTTGCACGTGATTCACCGGTTCCAAGAGTTTTTATTTTAATGCTTGATTGAAGATATCTTACATTTATATTAAATTTATCTGCCACTGGTTGTAATAAAAAAGGACTTTTGAGAAATTCAATTAATGTTGGCAAATCATTTGTTGTATTACTTAACGCTAATTCTTGAAAAACATTCCCTGATGCTTCGCCCATGGAGGAAGATCTCCGTGAAGTTGTTTGAAATGGATCACTGACTAGTAAAGAAAATGATCCTTTATATATAGGATTTACTCTTAATTGAAAAAAAGTTACACCAGTTGAAATACCCATTGTTGATAAAACTATTAATATAAAAAGCTTAGATCTCCTTTGAAATACTTTAATTAAATCGCCAAAATCAACTACATCTTCATTACCTTGGCTTCCTTGTATTTGCTCATTGGATAACGTAGTTCCTTTTTTGTATTTATCTCCATTGCTATTCATTTTATTTTTTTCTCTTTTAATCTATAATAACATTTATACACTTTCATATGCCATTAAACCAGTTTGATATGTTCGTAAAAAGAAGTATGAAAATATTAATTATTTTCTTTACAATCATATCGAATTTTGGGATAAATTCTCTCATAGTAATGGCAAGCCAGGAATTAAATAGTAATAAAATAAATGTCAAGAAAATTAATTCAACCGATTACATAATTGGCCCAGGCGATATATTAAAAATCAATTTTGATGAAATTCAGGATTACTCAGGAAATTATAAAGTTCTTAGTGATGGATCAATTTCAATTCCCTATATAGGTAGCTTTGCTATTAATGGTTACACAATTAGAGAATCTATTAATTTATTGACAACAGAACTAAGTAAAGTTTTAAAATCTCCTTATTTAAATATAAGCATTTTAAAAAAAAGGCCTGTAAAAGTTAGTGTTATTGGGGAAGTAAATTCACCTGGTCTTTATACTTTAGGAAGTCAAAATAATCAGAGTTCAATAGATACAGATAGTTTCTATGGTCTCCCAACGCTAGTAGATGCGATTAGAGCTTCTGGTGGTATTTCTAAAACTGCAAATATAAAAGACGTCATCTTAATAAGAAAAACATCAAACAAAACAGATTATCCTTACATAAAAACTAAATTAAATTTAATCTCATTAATTCTTGAAGGTAATCAGCAAAACAACCCTTACCTTTTTGATGGAGACATAATAAAAATTAATAAAGCAAAGGATTTAAATGAAGAAAACTCTTTTCAAATTGCATCTGCTAATTTAAATTCAAAAAACATTACGATAAATCTTACGGGGGAAGTTGATAGCCCAGGTCAGATTACAATTCCATCAAACTATACCCTTACGCAAGGAATAATGGCTGGAGGCGGTCCAAAAATAAAAAGATTCAATAAATCTCAAATTTGGCTCCTTAGAGTTAACGAAAATGGAACTCTTACAAAAAAGAGATATCGACTTAACTTAAAAAGGTTTAACAAAAAAAGTGAGGAAAATCCATTACTTCAAAATGGAGATTCTATCTTGATAAAAAGAAATAGCTTAACTGCAACTGGAGATACCCTCAATACCATATCCAAACCAATTACAAATATTGTTAGCGTTTGGTCATTATTCAAACTTATAGAGGGCGATTAAGTGTTAATTTTTAATAGTTTATAATTTAAGGATGATATTTAACTTGACTAATTTAATTCCTTTTTTCCTTTATAAAGGCTCAAAAGTTAAAATCAAATTATTATTTCATTCATTTTGAAATATAATAATTAATTACATAGAAATGACTAAATGAAAGCAAGTTGGTTATATTTAAAAAAGGATAAATTTGTTCTGATAATTGCAGATATTATTAGTTTAACTTACATAATAAATAAACATTTAATAAATTTATCTGTAGAATATTTTAATAACTTATTTATAGTAAATATTTTTTTAATTATATCTCTTTTAGGGATAGGATATGTAGCTAACAGATATAGCATTTATTATTTTAATAGAAAAAATATTATATATTCTTCTATAAGAATAAATTCAATTATTATAATTATTTTTTTTACTTTAATATTAAGTTTTATTTATTTCTGGAATTTTAATTTAAGTTCTTTTTACATTAAAAATTTTTTATTTAAAATATTCTTATATCTATTATTGAGTCAAATAACATTTGTATTTTTTTCTAAAAATTGTTTTTTAAAAAGGATCAGGTGTAGCATTTTAATATACAAAGATGAAAATCTTGATGTAATAAAAAATGAATTCAAAAAAACGCCAATAGATGGACTTTCAAAAGTTTTTGAGAACAATTTGAGGTATCTGAGTTTTAATGATTTCAAAAAATTAGAATTAAAATCTCTTAAAAAAAACCATTTAATTTTTGACAATATTCAAAATCTTAACTCTCAAGAAATCAAACTTATGACAAAAGAAAACATACATTTCACAGAATTGAAAACATGGTTTGAACAATATTTTCAAAGAGTAATTCTAAATTCTTTAAATAAAGCAAATTATGATTATGGAAATATTGTTGACAACAAAATTTTTGAATTTAGGATTAAAAGAACATTTGACATTTTATTTTCTATATTACTTTTAATCTGCCTTGCCCCATTATGTCTTATTATTGCCGTGATTATAAAAATTGAGGATAACAATAACATCTTTTATTCCCAATTTAGAAATGGCAAAGGACTTAAAAAAATTAGTATAAGAAAATTTAGAAGTATGAAAATTGATGCTGAAAAAGAAGGACCAAAATGGTCTTTAGAAAATGATAACAGAGTTACTAAATTTGGAAAATTTATTAGAAAATTGCGCTTAGATGAAATACCCCAACTATTATCTGTTATTAAAGGGGATATGTCGCTTATAGGACCCAGACCAGAGAGGCCTGAGATGGATAAAATTTTTTTAAAACAAAATGTCCATTATCACAATAGGTATTCAATTAAACCTGGTTTAAGCGGATGGGCTCAAGTTAATTATCCCTATGGAGCAAGTTTTGAGGATGGTATTAATAAACTATCTTATGATATTTATTACTTAGATAACTTCTCTCTTCTTTTAGATGCTTTTATTTTTGTAAAAACAATAAAAATAATTTTCAACTTAAAAGGATCTAGATAAATACTTCTCACTACAAATATTTTATAATTTCATAATAAAAAAATTTTATTAACAGATGAAAGTCTAAAATATAACTATATTAAATTAAATTAATTTAATGATGGATAATAAGGAGAAAATATTTGATGTTTTTTTATTTTTTAATGAATTAGATTTATTAGAAATAAGACTAAAAACACTTTTTGAACATGTTGATTACTTTGTCATAACAGAAGTTTATCAAACTTTTTCAGGAAAACCGAAATCATTAATATTTGGAAAAAATATAAAAAAATTTAAAAAATACCTAGATAAAATTATTTATAATCCTATTAGTGAAAATGATCTTTTGAATCTTAAAAAAAAATATTGGAATAATCTCACAACTAATCTCAATAAATCATTTAAACATAAGCATAATGGGAAAAAAGGAAAATTCTTGCACTCTTCCTCTAAGAGAGAGATAAGTCATAGAGATTCATGTATTATTGGACTAGAAAAATATGCATCATTAGAAGATATCATTTTACTTAGTGATTTAGATGAGATACCTAATCCAGAAGTTGTTAGTTCAATAAGAGATCTTGATCTTAATAGGCCTCATTACTTTCAAATGTCATACTTTTTATACTGGATTAATAATAAGGTCGAAGACGATTGGTTTGGTACTGTTGCTTTTAAATATAGTTTGCTACAAGGTTTATCGTTAGATCTCATGCGATACTCATCTACTGACAAAATAAAAGTACCAGGACCTATAGTGAAAAATGGAGGATGGCATTTTAGTTACTTAGGAGGTATAGAAAAGATCCATAAAAAGATAGAAGCACTCGGATTTCAAGGATACAAGCTAAAAATATTCCTTCTATTAAATTATTTAGGAATAAGAAAATTTGAAACTTCAATAGAAAATAAAAAAGATATATTTGGTAAAAATAGTGAATTAAAAATAGTTGAAATAGATAAATCTTACCCTGATGCAATCTTAGAAGATAAAATATTTATTTCTAGATTTTCAAAGTAACATTCTTTTTATTATCTCGCAGAGAATGATTGTTTTATTTTCGATAGGAGTAATACTAATATAAAAATAATTCTTTGTAAAAAATCAATTAAATGATTTGGTAAGAGTTTTTTGTTCCTAACAATTATTAACTCTTTTCTTGCTATTTCTTTTATTCTTTTTCCTAGCGAAATTGTAATACTATTAGAATTTTGATAAGAAATAATTCTTGAGTGCGGAAAAAAACTAATCTTTTTTTTACCACAAATTACCTTTTTAATAATTCTATTATACCAATCACAATCTACGAACCAAATTAATGAGGTATCAAAATTATTATCTCTAAATTCTCTATTTAAAATAACCGAAGCTGTAGGCGCTAAAAATAAATTATATTTCGCATTTGGATAAATACTAAATATTTTTAAAAGAATAAATTGTTGCCATGAATAAATCTTTAATTTACCTTTATTTAAGGGATAAGATGTGCATGGCAATACTAAAATTCCAATTTCTTTTTTGAGTAATTCTAGAAAAGATAAGCTATCTGGAATGTCATTATGATGATTTAGAACAAAAAAGGGAGTAGAAACTTTCTTGAGTAAATAATTCCAATTTGCAGCTGGAGTGGAATGTGGTCCGTAATTGTATTCGATTCCCCTCTTTTTGCATTCATTCTTAATAGCTAATTTCTTGTTATTGTCATTGCTATCATCAGAAACTATTATTTTCACTCGATTATCATCTATATAAGAATTAATTACTTTTAAAAATGCTGAATAGTCATTGTAGGTTGGAATTAAAACTGTTAAGATTTTTTCAGTCATTGATATTTGAAAAATAATTAAAATTTACCATTTTTTATTTTGAAAGAAATACCTTAAAAAGTATTAAAAACTATCGCAATAATAAACTAGGAAGGAACAATAATCTTCCAATTGAAAACAGTGTAACAAAGTTGATCCCAGCAGTATAAATACTTTTTTTATGATACTTAATCTGATAAAGAGAAATAAAAATATTTAAGTTAAGTGTGAGCCTAATAATATAGTTAAATACAGCTCCATTTGTTTGCCCAAGACTTAAACCTAACAAAGATATTGGGAAATAAAATAAAAATCCATAAGTACCTATAATACCCAGGAGCTCAATTACCTTAGTTTTACTAGTATTTAAATTTTTAAAAAGATTTATGCTATTTTTTTGTCTAATAAAAGCAAATATTATTAAAATTAACCAACTAAGCCAATAAATTGATTTATAAATATTTAATTGAATTAACTCGTAAGAAGTTGGATATAGATAAATTACTTTATTTACAATATTTACAAATGCAGGATATGCAGACAATGCAAGCGAAGAAAATATTATAAATAAAAAAAATATTTTTATAGAATTACTTATTTTCTTATTCAATAAGATAATGCAAGATAAGTAATTAATTAACATTGATTGATGAAGAATTAATGACAAGGATGCCAGAAAGAAATTCTTAATCGAAAAGAAATTCTTTTTTTCAATTTCTAAACATGAAAGGAAAAATAATATTAAAGCTATTGACTCTCTGATTTGTACGTGTCCCTTTAATAAAATTATACTTATTAGAGGTGTAAAAGTTATTAAACCAATATCTGAGAATTTAAATCTTAATTTCTTAAAGATATAGAAATATAAAACTAATTGAGAAATAGCTAATAAAGAACGAATTATCTTATAACTTGGGAGAAATTGAAAATAGCTGAATATATACCTCATAGTATTTGAAGTTTGTGAGGGAGCATCCCTTATAGATAATCCATAAATCTGAAGATAAGAGTCAAAATCAGGATTAAATTTTTCAGGGTAAAAAACCATCAGTATTATTGAAAAGAATAATAAAATTAATGCCAATAAATATGAGATCAATCTTACAAAAGATACATTTGCATTCATTTTTATTAAGAACTGAATTTTAAAACTGAAAAATAATTCAAATTAATGTTTATATGAAAGATTAAAACAAACTATTTACTTTTTAAGTATAGGGAAATAAATATTACAACATAATATAAGTATTTAATTTTTATTATTAAGATATAAAAAATATTTTGTCTTCATTATTAAATATTCTATGATTCATATATCATTTAAAAAAGGGCAAGGCTTAGGTAATCAACTGTGGGTATACTCTGCAGCAAAATCTATCGCTGATAAATTGAACTTTAAACTAAAAATTCATAATTTTGAAAATTTCAAAGGTAAAGATTTTCTATTTCTAGATTATCAACATTTATCTAATTCTGAAAATAATGATTCAAGTAAAGGTAATATAGAAAAAATTTTCCATGAATTTCTTTACTATGACTCAAAATACAAATATATCTTGTCAGGTTTCGATGATAGGATATTTAATTTAGAAGAAAATACTTTAATTGAAGGATTATTTCAGTCTGAAAAATATTTTTTTGGTGACTTAAATAAATTAAAAAAATATATCAAATTAAAAAATGAGTTTATCGAATCAAATTATATCTCTTCAGATATTTGTATTTTAAATATTAGAGGAGGCGAATCCAAAAGGCACAAAAGTATACTTCCAAAAAAATATTGGGAAAATGCTATGAAAAATTTCCAAATCAATCATGGTATACAGGATTTCAAAATAGTTACAGATGATCCTAAATATGCGAACTACCTATTTCCAAATTTAGAGGTTATAGCTTCAGCTCCAGATATAGAAAAATGTTATTCTTTAATACATAATTGTTCAAATATAATTTCAAGCAACTCTACATTTTCTTATTTTCCATGTAAAACGGGTTTTAAGAAAAATGTTATAGCACCAATTTATTGGCAACGGCCATTTAATAAAGATAAAAGATGGTTTTCTCCTTGTAATTTATACACTGAATGGCAATGGCAAGATGAAAAAGGAAAATTATTTTCATTCGAAGAATGCAGGAAGTCAGCAAAAGAGTCTGAGATTTTTTATACCTCAAGAACTAACATACTTGTAAGCAAAAATGAAATCACAAACTCGAGTATATTGAGTAAAATACCTAATAAATATAAAAAACATTTAAAAAAATTCTTAAGTTATATCTTCCCAAATTATGTTGGTAATGATCCTGGAGATTTTATAAAATAATTCCAAAATTAAATTTTGTATTATTTTAAAATTTATATTTAGGACACCTCAAACATTTTTCTTATGAGTATTTGAAATGCTTCCATAAAATTTTCCTTGATATTTAATTTATATCTTTAATTTAAAGATTCAAAATTTATTCCTCTAACCATTTAAGGCTAATGAAACTTATATTTTAAGAATTATCAATTTAAATTTGATATTTATAATTAAAATATTTCTTTCGCTCGTTTAAAGATATAGATTTTAAAAATAAATCCTATAAATCTGTTAACATATTAAAGATTTTTTATTAATACTTACTTGATTTAAAGTAAAAACCATAGGCATTATGAGCATAAATCCATATAGTGAAAAAGGGCATTTCTATTGCATATCATACTTTTACAATAATTTAGATTTAATAAAAAAATTAAATAAGTCAAATTATATTGTTTATAATAAGAGTTCTCAAAAATTACCTGCAGAAATTAATAATATTAGTATTAAAAATGTAGGTTTTAACTTATATTCTTATTTAGAATTTATAATTAAAAATTATGAGAATTTACCAAAGACAATTGTTTTTTGCAAAAACAATATTGTACCAAGACATCTTGATAAAAATACTTTTGAAAAATTAATTCAACGAGAAGTTTTTACTCACTTAAGACAATCACATATAAAAGTTAAAACTCCAATATCAATAAAATTATCAAATAATAGTTTCAATGAAATAAATTCCAATTGGTACATATATTCTTTTGATAGAAAATATTTTGCAGATTTTAATGAATTCTACGAATTCATTTTTAAAGATGTAAATAAACCTCATTATTTGAATTTTTCTCCTGGTGGTAATTATTTAGTTAGGAGAGAAAATATACTCTTGCGTTCTAAGAATTTCTATAAAAATTTAAAATTATTTATTTCTCATACAAAGCTATCTGGAGAATCTCATTTCTTAGAAAGAAGTTTAGATGTGATATGGAATTCCGATATTGAGAGCTCAGAAATTATGGATAAAATAATTGATAAAGAAAAAATAAGTTATCTTATAAAAAAATGCCAATATAAAAAATCAAGAGAGTTGAAATTTTATGTATTAATTAGAAAAGCCAAACAAAAAATCATTTTTAAGCTGGGCTCAATTTATTTTAAGATTTTGGAAAGTATAATTTATAATTAACTATATATTTAATTCTTTACCTTTAAGAATTCTTGATATTTTATTATTTTTAATTTCAACTATATATTTACAATTTAATAAGGTTTTTAATCTATGAGAAATCATAATAATTGTTGGTCTGGATTTTAATTTATTCAATGATTCCATTATTTTTGACTCAGTTAATGTATCCAATGCACTAGTAGCTTCATCAAGGATTAATAATGAGGAATTTTTATAAATAGATCTGGCTATACCCAGTCTCTGTAACTGACCTCCCGAAAGTTTAATACCTCTTTCACCAACTCTTTCCAAATATTTATTTGGCAATTTAATTATAAAGTTATCAATACATGCTATTTTTGCTGCTTTTTTGACTCTTGCGAGAGATATATCCTCAATTTGGCAACCAAAAGCTATATTTTCAGCAAAAGAATTATCTGTTAAAAAAATATTTTGTGGAACATGAGATAAATTTTTTCTCCATTCAAATAAATTGATTCGGGATTTTTTATCAAAAAGATCTTTACCATCAACAAGAATTTTTCCACTTGATGGTTCTAAGAGAGACATTACTAAATCTACTAAAGTACTTTTACCACTTCCAGTTGAGCCTATAATTCCAATACAATCTCCTTTTTTTATTGTTAAGTTTATATTTTTCAAAACATATTTATTGTTGCCAGGATATTTGAAGGAAACATCATTTAGTTGAATCTCTTCTTTCAAAACAAATTTATTTTTACTTTTAAATATTTTTTCAATTTTAGAGTCTTGGTTAAGTAAAAATAAAACTTTTTCAACTGCAACAGAATTAGAACCAATTTCAGCCCATGCTCCATACATTTGCTGCATTGCAGGTAATAATTTCTGACCAGCCAAAGCAAAAGTACCAATAATTGGCAATACATTAACAATAGAATCTTTCTGAATCGATATTATCAAGGCCATAATAGCTATTAAGGATATTCCTAATACTTCAAATGCGTATCTTGGGGATGAAGCTAAAAAACGACTTTGAGCTTCAAACCTTCGCATGGGTCTCTCATACTTTTCAAATATATTTGTATATGTGTCTTGATTATTATTGATAATAGTTTCCCTAATTGAACCTAAAGATTCTTGAATGGCTTTTATTACTAAACCTCCATAAGAGCTAACAAAATTACTATTTCTTCTTAACCTCTTTTTTACTGTAAAAGATAATATTAAGTAACAAGTTAAAAAGGTTAATAAAGATATTAAAGCTATTTTCCAATCAACAATAAGTAAACCAACTAAAATAAATAAAACAATTAAAAAAGAGGAAATAAATAAAAGAACTGAAGTTATAAAAATAATTAATTTATCAACTTGGATAGTATTTGCATTAATTAATTCACTACTATTCTTATTAATATGAAAAGAGTAAGGTTGCAGTAATGTTTTTTGAAAAGCTTTTTTGCTTAGATCACTTCCTACAGCAGCAGATAGATGTCCACTTATCCAAATATTGAATATTCTTATTACTGCCGTAAAAATTGATACGATAATAAACAATAGAGAAATGGGAATAATCAAATCTTTTGGATTGTTAAATCCCATAAAATTAAAAAAGTCCTTAAGAAATAAAACATTCCACATAACTTCAGGTTTAGATATAACTGTTAGGAATGGCAAAACAGAAGCAAGAGATATGAACTCACAAAAGCCACTCAAGACCATTATGAATATTTGAAAAACAAATTGATATTTTCTTTTCAAGCTAATCTCTTTATAAATTTTAGATATTATTTTTAGTAGAGAAATATTTTTTTTATTTAAATTTATAATCTGCATAAAGCTATTTATTTAAAGCAATTTAAAGATAATTTAGTATCACTTGTAGGTAATTCTTTAATTCTCAGTTTGTTGTAAATTACATAAACAGTAAGAAGTCTCTCAGAAATAAATCCCATCGCTCTTTTCTGATAACTACTTCTTTTATCTAAATCAATACTTGATTCAATTTCAAAAAGTAAAGAAAATATCCAATTATAATATTTTTCAAAAATATCTTTATTAGATATGAACATATTAAATGGATATAAATATTCCTGATTAAAACAATACGCAGCAGTTTCATAATAATCAGGGTACATTTTTTTTATAGTCTTAAGCGTTAATTTAATATCATTTTCATAATGATATTTAGAATAATGATCATATATTGATTGACCTAAACAAATTTTTTTTGGAAGTATTATGTCGTAATTTATTAAAATCTTTTTAATATTATTATCATTCAATTCAAAAAAATAAATAAAAATTTCAAATATCTTCAAAGGCAAAATTTTGTATAACAATTTAACAATAAAAATTGTACCCGATAAGTCAAAATTTAAGAATCTTCTTCCATAATGAACTAAACCTATATAATCTAAATATTTAAAGTATCTGAGAACATATAATGCTGAAAGCTCACTATAAAATTTATTTTTAACAGAAATATTATTTTTAAAAGAACGATCTGTTAATGAGCCTTCAACTTCTTGTGATAATTTTAATGCATTCTCTCCTACAAAAATAATTTTATAAGGATTTTTTAGAAATATATTAAAAATTTTATGTGAAACAATAAATACTGACATCAGATTACTTTTTAACGAAAAACTAAATTAGTCTGTCTACCGAGAATTTAGGAATATTTTCATTTAGGTATGTCAATTTCAAAAATCTCTTTGAAAATTTTAATGATTCATCAATAACTTGATGCATATCTAAATATCTATAGGTTCCTAGCCTTCCAAGAAAAGTTATATTCAAATTTAACATATCTATTTGATTAATGTATTCCTTAAGAGTGTTTATATCATCTTTAATTCTTTTTGGGTAATAAGGTATATCACCATCAGCAGTTTCTTTACTATATTCTCTTGAAATAAATGTTTTTTTATGGTTTTCCCAAGGAGAAAAATGTTTGTGTTCTATGATTCTTGTGAATTCCTGTTCCAATGATGGATAATTAATCACTGAATTGCCTTGAAAATCTCCATCAAAAACTTCATTATCCCAATATACAGTTCTATAGCCAAGTCTACCAAAGTTGAAATTAAAAAATTCATCTAATCTGCCCGAATAAAAAATATGATTAAAATATTTATTCATTGATTGATCATATGATTGATTTAATTCAACTTCAATATTTGGATGATCGATAATTTTCTCAAAAATCTCGGTGTATCCATTTTTAGGCATTGCCGTATAGCTTGTATTGTAATAAGAATCATTGTAATTAAAGCGTATTGGAATTCTTTTTAAAATTGATGCTGGCAATTCGCAAGGATAACAGCCCCATTGTTTTAAAGTATATCCATAAAAGAAACTTTCATATAATTCTTTTCCAATAAATTTCAAAGCTTGTTCTTCAAAATTTGTTGGAGCTAAGATATCTTTATTCGATTGTTTTCTTATGAACTCAAAAGCTTCATCGGGACTCATTTGAAGATTATAAAATTGATTTATAGTATGTAAATTAATTGGTAACTGATAAATCCCCTTTCCTGGGATTAGTGCTTTGACACTATGTTTAAATTGAATCAATTTGGTAAATTTTTTTAGGTATTTAATTACTTCTTTATTACTAGTATTAAAGATATGCGGACCATATTTGTGTATATTTACTCCTGTCTTAGAATCAATTTCTGTATAACAATTTCCCCCAATATGATGTCTTTGATCAATAATGTGACATTTTAGATCAAGATCTGATTCAACTAATTCTCTTGCTAAGACTAAATTACTTAAACCTGCTCCAACGAATAGAAAAGATTTCATGACTTATTCATTTGAAAGTATTATAAAGTATTTTTTTATTTATGGTTTTTTAATTATCCTAAATTTTTTTTTAATTATTTAGTAATTTTATTAACTTTTTTTTAAAAAATTTATTTATGATATGCTTTTTAAATAAATTAATTATAAAAAGTATAAGTTTTATAAAGTAAAATTTATTTATCTAGACAATTGGAATTCAATAACAACATTTACAATACTAACCAGTCAGGAGGATATAAACTATAAATTAACTTATCATTATTGCTAGAAAACCATATTTCAGGAGCAATGACTTTTTTATCTTTATTTTTATTTAAATATGCTCCCCACCAGCTGAATGTACTATTAGCAATTATATTATTTCTACATTTAGACATTAAGTACATATCATTGAGTCCGCTTTTTTCAGAGTCAACAATATAAGAATTAATATTAAATTCTTTGACAAAATCAGATACATATTTTACATCTTCAGAAAAAAAGAAGAATTTAATATCTTCGAATCTTTCTCTAAAGTAATTTATACTTTTATAGTAATAACTAGTATTTAGAGGTAACAAATTCTTTTTTATGTTTAGAAGAAAATTTTTCTTTTTAATATAATCACCTCTTCTGATATGAATACTCACAGTATTTTCATAATCACAAATTTTATTTTCCACTTTTTTAGAATAAGAATTAATATTTTTCCATGCAAAAACTTTATTAATTGGAATATTTAAATCATGATATTTATAACTTTGCCAATAACCATCAAAATATTTGACATCAGATGAAATATTTATATACTTTTCAGAAAAAAGCATAGACTTCTCATGAATAATTTTCTTGGATAAAAGAGGTGTAATATACCTATATCTTCTTCTAAATAAATTTACTCGGATGACATCATTTCTGAGATAAAAAGGAAGATCATAATAGTCAGATTTGGATGCATAAGTAAGTTTAATATTAAAAAGTTTTTCTAATTCAATTTTTCTTTTTTGAGAAATTAATTTATTATAAGAATTATCAAATAACAATTTAAGTTTAAATTTAGAGGCAATATTATGAGCGAATGCATATTGGAACATTTGATTACCAATTCCACCTTTTAAATTAAAAATAATTTTTTTACTCATATAACTAAAATAAATAAAATCTTAAATTTTTAAAAACATTAAACAATCTTAGTACTTTTTTGATATTTAAGACAAAATTTTTTAACAACTTATTGAATATTTTTCAGATTATAATTGAAAATTTTTTTGCCTTTGATTGGTTCAGTCTAAATATAAAATCTTATTTTTAAAAGGGAAATAAATCTAATTTAGATACTCTATTAACCTTAAAGATTTTTAAAAAACTAAAATAATTCTATAACAGAATCTTATTTAATAAATTTAACAAATTTGAATAAATCTTCTAAAAACATTCACAAACTGATTTAAAGTTGATTTACAGATTTAGAGTATTAAATTGTCCATAAATTTTAAAGAACAAAAACTTAGAATATTGGTTACGGGGGGTGCAGGATTTATAGGTAGTCATCTTGTAAAAAATCTTTTAGATAATAATAATATAGAAATTTTTAATTTAGATAAACTTTCATATGCAAGCAACATAATACAATTAGAAAAAATAAATAAGAAAAGAAATCATCATTTCATTAGGGCAGATCTATCAAAACTTAATCAAGTTGAGGATGCTTTTTTAATTGCAAAACCTAATATAATTTTTCATCTAGCGGCAGAAAGTCATGTTGATAGATCTATTGATAATGCAAAGCCTTTTATCGAAAGTAATATTATTGGCACATACAATTTACTTGAAGTAGCAAAAAATTATTGGTTGAATCTTGGTAAAGAAAATAAAAAAAATTTTAGATTTCTCCATATAAGTACTGATGAAGTATTTGGTACGTTAGGGATTAAAGGTAGTTTTTCTGAGAAAACAGCATACGATCCAAGATCGCCTTATTCTGCAAGCAAAGCAGCCAGTGATCATCTTACTAGTGCATGGTTTCATACTTATGGATTACCTATAATTAGAACAAATTGTTCCAATAACTTTGGCCCATTTCAATTTCCTGAAAAATTATTACCTTTAATAATCTTAAAGGCATTAAATAATAAAACTATTCCAGTTTATGGAGATGGTAAAAATATAAGAGATTGGCTTTTCGTTGAGGATCATGTAGAAGCACTAATATTAGCCGCATGTAAGGGGGAAGTTGGAAGTACTTACTGTATAGGAGGTAATAATGAAAAAACAAATATTGAGATAGTGGGTTTAATATGCAAACTACTGGATGAAAAAATCCCAAGAAATAATTCATATACTGATTTAATAAGATTCGTAGATGACAGACCAGGGCACGATAGAAGATACGCTATAAACTCAAACTTTATAAAGAAAGAACTACATTGGTTCCCAAAGTATAGTTTTAAAGATGCTTTAAATATTACTGTGGATTGGTATTTAAAAAATCAATCTTGGTGTGCAAATATTAGTAATCAAAATATTTATAACGGTGAAAGGATTGGATTATTCGAAAATAATTTAATTACATAAGACAATTAGGGAAAATAATGTAGGTTTTACCCTCAAAACTTGGCAAATAAAAAGAGATCGCTATATAGGTTGGTTTAGATTTAAGCACCTATAAATCCTCCAAGAGAAAATAAACCCAATGAAAATAAGTTGCGGAATACTACGAATTATCCTCAGATAATCTCCATGCAGCGACGTGAAAGAAATATTTCTTAAAAATTTTAAATACCAGTTTTTTTATTTATTAGCCGATTAAATTACCAAAATTTCAAGGCAGTCATGGCAACTGAGATATATGCTGCATCAGACCAAATAAACTTCCATTTCCCAAACAAACCCACAGGATAGATATCATTCTCTTCTAACCATGAAATAATAGTATTTGATGCAGCTTCTCTGTTGTGGTCGGAAATAACGTACGAATGCGAAACAGGTATAGACGAAATAGCATGAATATCTGTCTGCTTAAAGCCTAATAATCTCCCAAGGTCACGCGCTGCTTTTTCTGTCAATTCTTCAACAGGTAAATCCTCGTCCATACGTCTAAATATTTCACACTGTAGTGCAGTTGTCCCCTTTCTCGATGCTACTGGTGCGACGTTACTCATTACTTTAACTCGAGAAACATCCACATCCTCATCCTCATCATATATAAAACCAATGATGTTTAGATAGGCTAGCTTTGTTTACAATAATGTTTACACATAGCAACTGTAAATGCCTTAGCTTTGAAGCCGCTTCATTTACGTCGCTAAGAGCTTCTGGAATCATTTTGACAAGACTAGGTAAGGGGATCGAGGAAATAAGGCGATCAAATTTCTCTACCCTACCGTTTGAGAAAGTTACTTGTCGCTTGTTCAGGCTTACTTCTTCAACCCATGAATTATATTTAATATCTATTCCATCATATAAAGAATTGAAGAACGAGAAAAAGCCCCCTCTAGATAGATCAAAAATGGATAATAAGAAATAAAAATAATGGAAAACTCAGAAATGACTAAAAAATTTATTAAATCATTAATAAATTGTATGCATAACAAAGATATAAAAATTAAACCATCCTGCATTAAGAGGTTATTTGAGTTATTTTAAGTCAACTTCCATTAATGTGCATGATTCTGAACCCTTTTATTTCAGAGAATTTGAACTTTATTATCTTTTAACTAGATTTATTGATTTGATCCATCTGCAGACTAGGAAGGTAATCTATCCCAAAAATACACATTTACTTTATTTAGATGATGTAAATATAATAAATAAACAAATTTAGATAACCCTTGACTTTGGAGGTAGGAAATCTTTAAACCTCCTTTTCCTTCAAAAGACAGTAAATATGCTATTTAGAAATAAAAATATTATCAAGAGGTGCAATTAGTATTCACTTCATTTAGGTCGCATGATTAAAATTTCTATATGCTTCGATCTTTACAAACTCTTCAACGGGCAAGACTGATTTTTATTCAATATCTTTTTCTTCCTCATTATTTTTTCAGAAATATAAAAGTCCCTTTTATGAATTATTAATGCAATCATTTTTATATTTATATTTTTTAATAACTGGAAATAAATATATAGTTAAAAATCATCTTGGGGAAAATTTTGGAAAAAATCAAATAAACTAGTTTCTTTCAACATAGGCTGATTTAATTTAAATCAAAACTTTTTAAAATTTTCCAAAGATTTATATCCTCATCTACTTCAACTAAAGCAATCTTAGACATTCTAATTAGTTGATTTAATTCAGGTAAATTCGAGATCAATTCTTTTTTTTCTTCTATTCCATGATTTCCATAAGACAAACTAATATGAGGAAAATAATTATTAGCTAGATCATAACTATTTAATTCATAAATATTGCTTCTTAGTTCTTTTAGACTACTTGAGTTTTCAATTGAGATATAAAATGATTGAAAAATTTCCTGTTTAAAATCGTATCCACCAACACTCAACATAATTCCAGAATTATTTTCTGCAAAATTTTTTAATTTTTTTAAAAAAATAGTATCAATATTTAAATAAGGCCCTGTAAGAGTTATGTGTGTCTCAAAAAATGGGCTTTTTAATTTACTTTGAACTCTAGCTTTTATTTTATTTAAAAAAATTATCTCTTTAGATGGGAAAAGTCCCCATATCCAATACCCCTTACTTATTCTCATTCCATTAATTTAGTTAATATTTAACCATATTTATTTAAAAATTGATAAAACAAAACAACTTTATTAGACTATACTTGGAAAAAGATAATAAATATCAGAAATCTTCAAATCGATTTGAAGATTATTAAAGAGATAACCGATGTTATACGTAAGAAAGTATTTATAGATATTCCCGACCTCTTGATTCGAGAGAACTATATTCGCTGACTCCAATATTGTCGCATTGATTAGATAAAAAATAAAGTTATTTAGCTTTACTTATAGAATGAGAAATAAATCATGAATTAAAAATACTAAATTTGACACTTTAATTGATTCATTAATTTTAAAATTTTTAGCTTTAATTTTTATAAATATTGTTTTTATATTTCTTAAATAAAAAAATTATAGAATTAATTTAAACTTAACAGTTTTATTGGAAAATTTATAAGGCTAAGATAATATTTTATTTTTTGTATATAATTTCTTATAAAAATCATTCTTGATTTTATGAATTTATCTTACTATGCAAATAACTAATAAAATAATAAAAAATCAAATAAAAGGATTTCTTACTTTATATTTGATGATTTTATTTATTGGATTATTACTTAATCTGGGGCGTCATCGTTTAAATCTTTATTGGCCTGCTAATACTATTCTTCCTATAATTTTAAATAATAAAATAGATTTATTAAATTTTGATTTTTTTACAACTAATTATAGAAATTCTCCCCAAATAATTTTATCCACTATATACTCTAAAATTTTACCTAATGACCATTTAGAGATATTATCAATATTCTCAATAATTATGATTTATCTAAAATCATTCGTAGAGTCTATTCAAATTTTTATAGCAGTCTCTATTTTTTACAATATAAAAAATTTATTTCAAAAACAAAATGAAACTATACATCCTTTTATTTATCTAGTCACTGGAATTGTATACAACGCAATTTTCATGGTGAATTTAGTTATTCCAAAATTTGTTTATCTTTTACCTGCTATACCTAATAATTTATCTAAATTAATCAGTTTTTTATATACTCTATTTTTACAAACACCATTGGTTGGGGTAACTATTGCAGGATTTCAATTCCCTTTGTCAATGGCTTCAGCAAGAGGAATATCTTTAAGTATTTCCTTATTAACAGCAAGTTTTCCAATAATTTTGAATTTATATCATATCAAAATAGAAAGAAAAATAAATTTTATAATTTTATCAATTTGCTTTGCCTTAAATTTTTTGGCTACATTAATTCACCCTGTATCTCCCTTATCAGGATTGATTATTCTTCTTATTTATCATTTTTCTAGTATAAATATTGGATTATTTTATAGTTTAAAAAGATTTTATATCGTGAATATATCATCTTATATATTAGGGTTAATTACTTTACTTTATAATTTCCCGCAATCACCAATTGATAATAATATTTTTTTTCAATCATATGTAGTTTTAAGCCACCCATTTCACTATCTGCCTTCCTTTTATTTATTCAATAAAGATTTCTTCTTAAATTTTTCTATTTCTGCGACTATTATCATAATTATGTTGACAATAAATAAAATTAAATTCAGAAGAAACGCCTTAAATAGACTTTTAATAATATCTTCTATTTTTGCTTTTAGTTTAAATCTTATCCAATTCTTATTTGTTGAGATTTTGAATATTAATTTATTTATTAAGTATGGATTATCTAGTTTAAGTTTCATTTTTAATCTATATTATTCGATTTCATTAATTTATTTCGTTTATTTATTTATTCATAAAAAAAGCTATTTCCCCAGGTTTAAATTAATTTTCAAAAGGATTTTATTAATCATTAATGATGTATTGATAAAGAAGATAACTTTTTTATTACTTATAACCATCATCATTTTATCTCTATCTTGTTTTAATTTGAACTTCATAAAGATACAAAATTCTTGGACTAAACAATTGTCTAATTTTATGTCGTTTAATGGATACAGTAAAACAACTCAAATTCTTATAGATAAGAATTTAAGAGATAAATTTATTTATCCGAGAGAAATTGGTGGCTTAAACATCTTTTTGGATGACTATTTCCCTTTTACTACTGAATCCATTGTTGATTGGCAAGAAAGATATTATGAAATTGAAAATCTAGAAGAATGTATTAAGAGCAATTCTTTAAAATGTAATATTAAAAGTGAAAATAATGTCTTTTTCGTCAGTGATAAAATTCAAGATAAATTTTCTAATAATATTCAAAGTTTTAAAATCAATAATAAGAAAATTTTTATTCAAGAGATAAAAAAATTCTAAATAGATTTTTTATATTGGGAAATATCTTTAAAACAGATAAAAGAAAAATTTAAATAAATTTTGGTTATTCAGATTAAACAATTTAAAATATATTAAAAACGGATATGTTAGATTAAAAAAAAGATTAAAAAAAATGAGGAAAGAAAATAATATTTTTTTTGAAAATGATAATGTTTATAAACTTGCAAAAGCATCATATGAGATGAGTTTAGATTCAAATCTTATTCAAGGTGCTGGGGGTAATACATCTTTTAAAGAAGGAAATACACTTTGGATAAAAGCTTCTGGGACAAGACTTTCGGATTCATTAAATAAAGAAATATTTGTTGCTTTAGATCTTAATGAAATTAATAAACTTTTTCATTTAGCGAAAGATAATGTTAATTTTGAATTTGTAAGAGGAACAAATTTAAAGCCTTCTATAGAAACCTTCATGCATTCCTTACTTCCACAAAAATTTATTTTACATAGTCATTCTACTGATATTATTTCATTATCAATAAGAAATAATGCTGAGGAAATTATAAAAGGATTATTAGGAGAAGTTAACTTTCATTTTATAAATTATCAAATACCTGGATTACAACTTGCTAAAGCAATTAATGATGCAAATTTCAAACAAGAATTAGATGTTTATATTTTGCAAAATCACGGTTTAATTATAGCTGGAAATGATATTGAGAAAACCTTAGATCTCCAAAAAGAAGTTCTAAAAAGAGTAAAACAAAAAATTAGAGAAGTTAAAAAACCGAATGTATCAAAACTAGTTTCTAAAGTAAAGAAAATTGGTAAATTTAGAGTTCCCAAAAATGAAATTGTACATACTTTAGCTACAGATCCAATAAATTATCAATTATTGCAAAATAATCCGCCATGTCCTGATAATTTAGTTTTTTGTGGTTTAAGGCCTAAGTTCACTGATTTGGATTCTTTAAATAAATACTTTAATAATGAAGATTTTTTATATTGCGTACTCAAAGATGAGGGCATAATACTTCTTTCAAAGGCTACTAGTGCTACTGAAATCATGCTAGAGGCCCTCGCTCAAATATTTTTAAGAATAAAAAAAGATGAAACTATACATTTCTTATCTGACAAAGAATGCAAGGAATTACTAAATCTTGATTCCGAGAAATTCCGTCTCCTTATTAATAATTATTAAAATGTCTCAAATTATTATCCCAATGTCTGGAATTGGTAAAAGATTTTTAGAGGCTGGATATAAAAGACCAAAGTCTCTTATTAACGTAGAAGGAAAGCCAGTTATAGCTCATGTCATTAATATGTTTCCAGGAGAAAAAAATTTTGTATTTATATGTAATAAGGAACATTTAAAGAATACAAATATGGTAGATATTTTGAATGAATACTGTCCAAATGGAAAAATTGTGCCTATAGATCCTCATAAAAAGGGACCTGTTTATGCAGTTTCAAAAATTTATAATTTAATTGAAGAAAAAGAATCTGTAATAATTAATTATTGTGATTTTACATGCTATTGGGATTATAAACATTTTAAACAATGGGTTAATAAATCAGAAGCAGATGGCTGTATTCCTGCTTATAAAGGTTTTCATCCTCATTCTCTTTGGAATAACAATTATGCATTTATAAGGGAAGAAGGTGGTTGGGTGAATGCAATCAAAGAGAAAGAATCATTTACAAAAAACAAAATAAATGAATATGCATCAAGTGGCACATATTATTTTTCAAAAGGTTTGTTCGTTAAAAAGTTTTTTGACAAATTAATGAGTAAAAACATAAATATAAATAATGAATTTTATTGCAGTCTTGTTTTTAATTTAATGATTAAGGAAAAATTATCAATCAACATATATGAATTACAGCATTTTATGCAATGGGGAACACCTCAAGATCTTCATGAATATGAAAATTGGTCAAATACCTTTAGGAATTTAATAAATCCTAAAAATAAAATAAACTCTCAAGAACTACCTGGTACTATTTTAATTCCAATGGCAGGTCATGGAAGTAGATTTAAAAAGGAAGGTTATGTTAATCCAAAGCCTTTTATAAATGTCTCTTCTTTACCAATGTTTCTACAGGCTGCATTGTCACTCCCAAAGGCTAAAAATTATCAATTTATTATTCAAGAGGATTATTATTACAAAATTAAAAACTTGGCGAATTTAGTAAATAAAAAAATTCCTAATGCAAGTTTCCTTTCAATCAATAATGTTCCAGATGGCCAAGCAAAAACTTGCCATTTATTTACTAAGACTTTAGATGAAAATGAATGCCTTACTATAAGTGCCTGTGATCATGGAGTAATATTTGATTCCAATAAATTTAATGAGCTATTGTTAGATAGCGAAATTGATATTATTATCTGGGCTAAAAGAAATCATAACGAAGCGATAAGAAATCCTCAAATGTATGGATGGATTGAAAACGGTAATAAATTTATTAAAAAGGTTTCTGTTAAGAAACCCTTTAATTCGTCTAAAAACAATCCAATAATTATTGGAACTTTTACTTTTAAAAAGTGTAAATTTTTTAATAACGCGGCAGAAAGTCTTTTCAAAAGAAATGGGCGAGTCAATAATGAGTTTTATGTTGACAGTTTGATTAATGATGCCATTAAGATTGGTTATAAGTGTGCAATTTTTGAAGTTGATCATTTCATATGTTGGGGGACACCAAATGAATTAAAAACTTACCAGTATTGGCAGTCTTGTTTTCATAAGTGGGATTCGCATCCATATTCCTTGGACAAAGATAATTGGGTTGATAATAAACAAGAAGAGAAAAATCAAGTTTTCAAATTTATCCCTGCTGATCTGCATAAATAATTTGAAAAGAAACTATTCATTAAATTATCCTGTTAGATTTTTTATTATTGGATCCTTATCTGTACTATTTGATTATTTTATTTATGTTTTATTATCAATTTTCATAACCTCAAGTATTGCTAAGGCTATAAGTTTCATTATTGGTTCATTAATATCTTTTTTTGGAAATAAGTATTGGACATTTAAAGTGAAAGAAAGCTTTAAGAAACAAATATTTATTTTTTATTTAATTTATTTTATGGGCCTTTTAATTAATGTAAACTTTAATAATATATTTTTGGAAATATTTAATAATTTTAATAATAAAAAAATATCCGCATTTTTAATTTCAACTTTTTCTTCAGCTATTTTTAATTTCTTTGGGATGAAATTAATCGTTTTTAGAAAAAAATAAAAAAGTATTGATTTTAATATAGTTATTTATTAATATAAATCAAAGTTATCTTTTCCTTTTTGAAAAATATCTCTATAGTTTTACCCTGTTATAATGAGAGTAGAAATTTACCCAAAATTTTCAAAAAATTTTATGAAATAATAGGAAATAGAAATGATATTGAAATTGTTTTCGTTGATAACGGTTCCACAGACAATACTGAAATCGTTTTAGAAAATTTATTAAATCAATGTGAGTTCGCTCGAAGCATTAAAGTTGATTTTAATAAAGGTTATGGTTATGGCATATTAAAAGGTCTAGAAGAATGTAATGGAAATTTCATTGGGTGGACGCACGCAGATCTTCAGACTAATCCAAATGATTTTTTGAAATTTTTTGAAATATTTGAGATTTTCAAGAATGAAAAAAACCTTTTTATTAAAGGTAATAGAGTAAATAGAAATCTCAAAGATGCTTTTTTCTCTAATGGGATGAGTTTATTTGAAACAATTTTATTCCAGGTTCCTATGTGGGAGATAAATGCTCAACCAACAATGTTTTCAAGAAAACTCCTTGATTCTTTTCTTGATCCCCCGCATGATTTCTCATTGGATTTATATGCTTATTATCTTGCTATTAAAAAAAAATATAAAATTATTAGATTTAATGTTAAATTTGGGCAAAGAATTCATGGGAAGTCTAAATGGAATTTAGATTGGACTTCAAAATTTAAGTTTATTAAAAGAACGCTTTTATATAGTTTGAGACTTAAATATAATCTTAGAAATATTAATTAAATCTAAGATATTTATTAATCAAAAAATGTTAATTATTCATCACAGAAGGAATACAAAAAAATTATTAGATAAAACAAACTATAATTATGGTTTGGAGATAGACATTAGGAGTTTTAAAAACGATTTAGTTTTAAGTCATGATCCATATATAAATGGGGAAAGTTTTGATGAATGGCTTAAATACTACAATCACAAATTTCTAGTTTTAAATATTAAGGAAGAGGGTTTAGAAGAGAAAATATTTTCTTTAATGCATAAATATAATATTAAAGATTTTTTTGTATTAGACCAATCATTTCCTTTTCTTATAAAAACAATTAATCAAGGTGAATCTAGAGTTTCAATTAGGCTTTCGGAATATGAATCAATTAATACATTACTAAATTTGTCCGAAAAAGTAGATTGGGTTTGGGTTGACTATTTCACAAAGTTCCCTTTAGATAAATCTCAATATGAAATTCTTAAAAAAGGAGGCTTTAGAATATGTATTGTCTCCCCTGAATTACAAGGTTTTCCAAGTGAAGAATTATTGAGATTAAAGAATTTCTTGAAATATTCAAATATTATTATTGATGCGGTATGTACAAAATACCCAGATTTGTGGTTATAGGTACAATTAATGATAAAAAATTTATTTAGATTTAAGAATTTATTTTATTTATCTATAAATGATATAAATAGATTAGATCAGATCCATAGAAACAATATTTTTTTATTCTTTTTATTTTTAAAATTATTTCTTATTTTTGCTTTTATTCCCGAAATTCACGCAAAATGGTTTTTACCATTTATGGAGCAAAGCTTTGCATCTCATTCTTTAAATCCATGGGAGAGCCATCTTATTAATAATGGTAATATCTTATCTTTCCCCTACGGCATAACAATGTATTTAGGATATATGCCTCTTACTTTTATAGGGTGGTTAATACAAAATAATTATGATATAAATTTACATTTTACAAATATTGGATTTGCTTTAAATTCATTAATTTTTGATTATTTAACCTTATTGGCAATTTTAACAATATCAAGAAAATACTCTCAAAATCTATTATTGATTAGTTATTGGTGTAATCCAGTAGTTATTTTTATTACTTATTGGCATGGCCAATTAGATGTTTTACCTATTCTTTTATTGTTGTGGGGATTATGTTTGTTGAGATGGAAAAAACCTACTTATTCTGGAATATTAATTGGATTAGCAATATCATCAAAATTTAGTATGATACTTTCTTTATTTTTTATTTATATCTTTCTTTTTAGAAATCGTTGGAATACAAATTTCTTAAGGCCATTTTTAATTTCTAGTACTCTTACTCTATTAATTTGCTTTATACCTTTTCTGTATTCAAACGCTTTTTACGACATGGTAATTAGGACGCCCGAAACTGGAAGAATATTTGAGGTCGCTATTAATTATGGAGATAAAATAAGATTTTACCTATTTCCAACTTCTTATTTATTAATTTCCTATCTAATATGGCGAATAAAGAAAATTACTTTCGACTTATTTTTGATATCGATAGGTTTAGGTTTTTTTTCTTTATTAATTTTCTTACCTCCAAGTCCAGGATGGTATTTATGGGTTATTCCATTTATTTCTTTTTACCAGATAAATTCAAAAAATGATGATTTATATACACCTTATATATTCTATTTATTTTATCTTTTTTATAATTTAAAATTTACTACCGGAGCAGAATTTATATGGACTGATAATTTCGATTTTGGTTTAATAAATCAATCAAAAATACAATTTGATTTTTCCCAATCTATATTATTTACTTTTCTTCAAATATCTGCAATTTTAGTTTTTATTAAAATGTATTTATACGGTATTAAGAGAAATAACTATTATTTAAGAGGAGGATATCCATTATTGTTAGGAATCTTCGGATTAAGTTCAGAACTAAATAATAAGCTTGCGAATTCCATACAAAATATATTTGGCAATGAAAGGATTAACTTTATAAATGAAAGAGATTATTACTTATGGGGAAATAATAATGAAATGTGGAATAAAAAAAGTTTTCTAGATTTTGATTCTAATAATTTGGGTAAATTAGCAAAGGATGTATTAAATCTCTCAAAAGGGAATTCTATTATTTCAAATTTTAATAAGGACAAATTTTCAACGAATTTTAGCAATCAAAATATTAAGAGTAAAGATTTAGTATTAATAGTTGGTTTACACTCCTTAAACATTAAAAGATTAAGAAAAAGGATTGAACTTAAAGTTTTTATTGATATAGATGATAATTTGATAATGGCTAATGATAATTCATTAGAAGATTTTAATATTATTACACGACTCAAAAATAATTATAAAAACAATGATTTGAGAGATCTAGATAATAGAAAAAAATATATTTTAAATTTTTCTAATCATGCTGATTTAGTTTTTAAAATTTCTCCAGTTAATGTCAATTTAAATAATCAAAATCTTGATAGAAAATTTAAGCCCAGGCTAAAATTATCAGTAATCCTAGAAAATGGACTTTATCATAATGAATTAACTGCAAATTTGATTTCTTTATGCGGAAATCAGGTGGACGTGGAACAAAAAGATTATGACTCTGTAAAATTGACTATAGAAGGAGATATTACTAAAGAGGATATTGAAGCAGTTGCTTTTAGATTAATACCAAATATTGAGGATTTATTAGGATATAATTGCAGTTGGCAGGATGGTGTCAATGGGTTAATGCAGCTCATAACATTAATTCATTTGTCTAATTTAATGAATGAGGGCAACTATTAAATAATGCTAAAAAAATTAAATAAATCAATTGAAATAAAAAAACCCAGGGCAATTTTGTTTGATACTGATAATACTTTATATGATTATAAATTTGCTAATGAGAAGGCTGAAATTGCGACTTCTAAAAAGGCATTAAATACATTAGGAATCAAAGAAGCTGATTTCAAAAAGGCTTATAAATTATCAAAACAACAAATCAAAAAACAATTAGGAAAAACAGCAAGTAGTCATAGCAGGCTTTTATATTTTCAACGTTTGCTTGAAAATCTTGGTTTTAAAGCTAAATTAATGTCTGCTTTAGACCTAGAACAAACTTTTTGGAGAACCTTTTTAGCAAATGCTCCTTTATTTCCAAATGTAATGTCATTTTTAAATTATTTACGAATTAAAGACATAAAAATTGCAATTATTACAGATCTAACTTCTCATATTCAATTAAGGAAACTAACATATTTAGGTTTACAAGATATGTTTGATGCTGTTGTAACTTCTGAAGAAGTTGGAGCAGACAAGCCAGATGTTAGGAATTTTGAATTGACGCTTCAGAAGCTTAATATAAATAAATCTGAACATATTTGGATGATAGGTGATAATCCAGAAACTGATATTATTGGTGGCAAGAAAATAGGTGCAATAACTTTTCAAAAAATTCATCACGGGGTTATACAAGGTAATTCAAATAGTAAGCCAGATTTTACATTTGAGGAATTCCAAGATTTAAATAAGTTTTGTAATAAATTAATATGATTTTTTATAACTAAAAATAGACTTTTACAAGTATTTAAGAGTTATGTTTCTAAATCCCTCTAACATTTAATAATTGATTTTGTAATGCTTTCCATTTAATATCAGATTTGCCATAATCATAAAATTTTCCTACTTAAAATCATCCTTTTGCTTTTCATAATTAAATATTTCATATAAACATTATTTCTTAAAATTTTTAGGAGTTCTAACAATTTGATCTTGATTTTCTGCATCAAAATCAATTACTAACAAAACTATACTTCTTTTGCCTGTAAAAAATCTAAAATAGATTCTTGAAAAAAGTCTCATTTTGCTTTTTCTTTCTTCCAGACTCCACGCTTCACCAACCTGGCTTTTTTAAGTAGCTAAGGAATTACTTAAGAACGCCTACACAAAAATTAATACAACTTGTAAATCTAAAGCGGGATTTAAAGGTGAAAATTTTATTTTTAAAAGGGGTAAAACAACGATAGTCAGAAAAAATTATAATTACAAGGACTTTAATTAAATATAGAGAGATTAAATATATTTCTATTAGTTTTAATAGAAATTTATAATGATTTTAAATATCTTTATGGCCTTGTATAAAAGTCTTTATTTCGTAATATTTTTACTTGAAAAAATGTATTTAATCTCCTTATAAATTTCAAAAACCCATTTTGTTTATCAAGAGAAAACCATAAATCATTATAAAGTAATTCAGGAAATTTCAAATACTTTTCATCAATATTTAGCATACTAATTAATTCACTTTTTATAAAAATCATATTACCTGTATGACAACATAACTCATAACCTTTATCCTTAGCGACATTTAAGGTCGCTGAAAAACTATTACCTTTTGTATTTTGATGCTTATTGGAGTGCCATTTAATAATGCCAGGTGGATATTCGCTGTTTATTTCAATAATTATAATTTTAGGATTATATTCTTTCAATGATTCCCATACTTCTAAATCATATGAATCAATATCAATTGAGAGGAGATCAAAATCCAAAGGGATTTCAGTTTTTTTTAATAGTTCATCAAGCCTTTTTCTAGAATTGCTTTCCTTTGAAACAAATGCATTTATTGGAAATATTTTTGGATATTTTTTGGCGGTTTTTATTAAATCCTTATATCTGGATTTATCCCCCTCAAGATAAACCGCATTCCATCCTTGTTCGACAAGATTGAATGTATTGCTTAGATGTATGCCATCCCAAGCACCAAATTCTACACACCAATTTTTTTCAGAATTTTGAAGACCTAGTCTCCTTAAAATTTCTTGTATGACTCCGTCTTCGCCATTTTGAGAAAAATTATTAAATGCAAAATTTATTAAATTTTCACTTTTATTATCAGCTTTAATCATGTATTTAATAGTGATGACATATAAAATCTTATTTAAGATTGCTTAAATCTGTAAGGTATTGTAAATAATGGTTACCCAGAAACCAACCCTGCCCGCTTTAAAGCAATTCATTTATCTAATTAAGTTTTAACTGTGTTTTACAAATATTTTTACTTATTAGCTTGCAGACTAGCTCGTATAGTTTTAATTTATTACAACTAATAAGCTATAGAGAATCAAGACTATTAATTCTAATAAAATTTAAATGAAAATAATTATCAAATTTGATTAATAATTTTAATAAAAAAAAATCTTTCAAATTGGCTGATTATGATTTCTTGGGCTCAATATATGAAAATACAAAAGTTTCTGAACTAGCAGAAACTTTTGAATCGATTAAAATTCAATCGCATAAACCAAAAAAAGTAATTTTAGTTTTAGATGGTTTTATAGAAAAGGAAGTTCTTGATTTAGTGGATAAATATACAAATATCCTACCAATAAAAACAATCATTCTAAAAAATAATGTCGGGCTTGGTATCTCCTTGAGAAAAGGTTTATTGGAATGTCAATCCAAAATTGTACTGAGATTTGATACCGATGATATTAATCTGCCAAGAAGAGCTGAATTAATAGTTACTGAACTTGAAAATGGAGATGTAGATATAGTTGGTTCAAATATTTATGAATTTGAACAAAACCCTAAAATTAGGTTATCAACAAAGAAAATGCCAAAAACTCATAAATCTATCAGTAGAGCAATTTTATTTAGGAATCCAATAAATCACCCTAGTGTCGGTTTTCTAAGAAATTCAATATTAAAAATAAATGGTGGATACAGACATTTTCCTTTTTATGAAGACTATGATTTATGGATAAGAGCTTTATACAGCGGTCTTAAATTTAAAAATATTGATGAAGAACTTGTAGCGATAAGAATTACTAATCAAAGAGAAAGAAGGAGAGGAATTAAACTTCTCAATTCAGAATTAAGATTATTAGCGACTTTTTTAAAACATTCTTTTTTTCATGGTTTATTTTTTATTCCATCTTGTTTTTTAAGAATAATTTTCATTTTTTTTCCTTTAAATATTATTAGTTTTTTATACAAAAGATTTTTTAGAACACAATAAAACACTTTAATCAAAACTTATAGTTTTGTTTTGAAAAATTGGTCAAACTAATTTGTATAAAAAGCGAAAATCTTTATGGAGATAAGCGGACTCTAACCGCTGACACCCTGCATGCTATGAAGGCTCTCTACCAGCTAAGCTATGGCCTTAAGTTGCTGTAAAAAAAATTTTTTACTCAGAAAATAAGAAGTTATTAAATTAAATATTAACGTTCGATGTTAAGACATTACAACAATTATCGAAATTAATGAAGAATGTCTTTAAAAAAACTTTAAAAATTACTTAGTCGATTTTATAAATTTAAAAGATGATATAATTACAATTATTAAAAAAATTTTTAAAGTTATTAATTTAAACGTTATTAATTTGAAAAAAAATCTATATTTCAATGAAATATTTAATCTTTTCTCTATTTATATTTCAATTTGCCATCAGCTTTAAAACCTACAGTGAAGTTATAAAAAAAAATAATAATGATACAGAAAAATGGGAACCAATAAAAAATAATTTAAAAAGTAATTATGGGGGCAATCTTCAGTGGGAAATACTAAATAAAAATTATAATATTGATAGAAATAAACTTAATTGGGAAATTGTCCCACAAAAAGAAATTGATTATAAAATTTTAGAAGATAAACAAAAAGATTACAGTATCTATATAGAAGCTAATAAACAAAATCTATATAATATAAGTCCAATAATTCCTCTAAACAATTTTATTAGGAGAAATGATATAGAAAGTAAAGTTGAATGGAAATCTTCATTTGGAGGAGGTAAGGCTGGTGGGACAGGTCAACAAAACAACTCACTTAAAGTAGATTATGGTTTAGGAAATTTCACCCATTTATCAGCTATTTTT
>MDTG01300788.1_pt1 | contig 41966 bp, 49 predicted proteins | sample 811421 | NCBI WGS metagenome assembly MDTG01 (sample SAMN05326645, study PRJNA326480) | marine metagenome | isolation source: seawater | place: Pacific Ocean: South East | collected 2011 | reverse complement strand
CGTGTCATGTTATTTACAAAGGCGTGACTTACTCGGCCTCAACTGGCGTTGAGATTGCAGCGGGCTCTACACAAGCTGTAACAGGTGACGGCGGCGCTGGGTCGGGTAAGTTCAAAAGTCTAACTGGCGCTCTGGTAAATGATTCGGCTCCGCAGCTTGGCGGTAATTTAGACACGAATAGTAATAATGTCCTTTTTGACGATGCACATTTCATTGGCGATGAGAATGGAAATGAGCAGATCATTTTCCAAACCACATCATCTGCCGTAAATCAGATTGACGTTACTAATGCCGCGACAGGCAACGCTCCGCAAATATCGGCTACTGGGGGTGATTCCAACGTCAACCTAAAGCTGGCCGCAAAAGGGACGGGTAAGTTAGAGCTTGCCTCTGATCTGCAAGTTAACGGTACTACGAACAACTGGACAATCGAAGTAGATTCTAATGATCACTTGATTTTTAAATACAACGGCACTGCGGTTTTAGCCATACAAGATACCGGGGTGGTAATTGCTAAAGATGATATAACAGCGTTTGGTACGGTGGCGTAAATGAGCAATAACCCACCCCTTTTAGGCGGCGGAGCGGGTAGCGAAATTTCATTTTCAACTTTACGCGATTTTTATGGCGACAGTAACCCTGTGTCTCTTTCTGAATTTACTCGTGGTGGCAGTTTAGTAGCTTCTACTTTTGCAGGGGCGTCTACTGCGACCACGACTACCGGAACCGGCACAAAAAATGATTTTGCTATAGCTCAGACAGCTTATACGGTTTACACCGGCAGTCCCGGTAGCTTTACCACTCGCGAATCAGATGCCACCTCCACCGCATATCAAGGGGTTTCTCTCACTTACACTGTAGCTGCGGGTGACAGTGTAATTTCCTTGGGCGGTGCCGGATACACTGATTTTAGCGGCGATGAGCCGAATATTCAGGTTGTTAACGGATTTCAATTAAGCGTCAACGGTGGCAGTTCAACTAGTTATGGTGGCTCGTTCTTTTACTTTAAGGGTCCGGCGTGGCAAAATGGTCACCACCCCAGCATCCTTTCATATCAGGGCAGTTTTAGCGCTGGCAATACCATTACGATGACAACTACCGCTGGGAATTATAGTGCTTTTGTAACCCTGTCTTCGTCGCGGGTAGCCGCCAGCAGTGAATATGATATTACCTTCACAAACAACAACAGCACTGGTGATACATATACTTTAACATCTAACTCCACGAGAATTGGGTCAAATTCTCAGGTATACGCTGCGGGAGACAGCCGTCTAGTTAAAGACAACAGCACTTCTAACCAATGGACAATCGCTTACGATAATGTGACAGGCAGCGGCAGCGGAACGGCTGGCGATATAGCAGTAACTGTTACAAGTCAGGCTGACGCGGGGACAGAAACTGCTTCGGTCGGGGGTCAAACGACAGCTTCTGCTACCGCACCATCCTCATCTGGTATTTCTTTCGTTAGTGTTATTGGTACTGTCACAGACCCAAATAACGATGATCCTCCTACGGTAGTGCTTAAAAGAAACGGCACTGTAGTCGCGACTTACAATGATGGCGCTAGTCGAGCAGCATCCGTAACATACACCGGAACAATTAACTCTGGTGACGTATTTACGGCGTCTGGCGGCGACCAAAGCAATGCTGTTACAATTAATTATACTACGCCGTCTAGGAGTATTACGTTTAAGAACAACGGCTCTTCTAGCCTTACACTAGGATCTAATTCAACAGGGGGAGCAAGAACTATCGCAGCAGGTGTCACTTCAACAGTGCAAACAGGTGGGTCCACCAATAATGAGGACTGGCAGGTTCACTTCGACACGGGTAGTGGTGATTGCAATGTTGGCATACCAGCTACTATAAGTTCAGGTAATCCTGTTAATATGGATGTATTCAACACAGTTACTACACCGGTGGGTTAACATAATGCCCTTAACAAAACTTCAATTTAAACCCGGTATCAACCAAGAAGTCACCTCGTACTCTAACGAAGGCGGCTGGCGTGATTGCGATAAAATTAGGTTTAGGATGGGCTACCCAGAAAAGATGGGTGGTTGGGAAAAATATACATCCACCACTTATCTAGGCTCTGCCCGTGCGCTTCATAACTGGATTGCCCTTGATGGGTCTAACTATTTAGGTGTTGGGACACATTTGAAATACTACATCGAAGAAGGTGGTGGTTTTAATGACATCACGCCGATTCGCGCAGCTGCTGCTACCATCGACGCTAACCCTTTTTCCACTACTAACAACTCAACAACTGTAGGTGTTAAAGACACCGGACATGGCGCTGTTGAAAACGACTTCGTTACGTTTGCTAACGCAACCGCAGTGGGCGGCGTTGCAGCCGACACACTAAACGCGGAACACAGCATCACTCGCGTAATCGACGCGAATAATTATGAGATTACGGTATCTAATGCTGCTACATCTACGGTGGCTAGTGGTGGTAGTTCAAGTGTTACTGCCGAGTATCAAATCAACGTCGGCCTAGACGCGACGGTTGGCGGCACCGGTTGGGGCGCAGGCTTGTATGGTGGTGTGGCAGCGGGAGCTTCAGAGGCCGCCATCAACGAGGGTGGAACTTTTTCAAATTCCGACACAACTTTAACAGTAAGTGGCGGCCACGGAATTGTTGCTGGCGATTTTATTCTTGTCGATAGCGAGATTATGAAAGTCACCAATGTGGCGACTAATGATCTAACAGTTATCCGCGCTCATGCGGGCACAGGAGCGGACAGTAATGTAAACACAGCAGGTCACGGCGGAGGAAATGCAGCTACGGATGCAACTACTCACGCAAACGGTGCAACCGTTACTTTGATTACAGGCAATGCCAGCGCGGCTAACGATTACTTTGGTTGGGGCATTGCGGCATCCGGCGGTCTGACAACTACCACACAGATTCGTCTGTGGTCACATGACAATTTTGGTGAAGATCTGTTAATAAATGCGAGAGATGGCGGGGTTTTTTATTGGGATAAAACAACCACATTAGGTTCCCACGCTGTAGAATTAAGCTCCCATGGGGGAGGCGCTTCTCGCAGTGTGCCAACAATAGCAAAACAAATATTAGTTTCTGATCAAGATCGACACGTTATCGCTTTTGGGTGCGATGCTATAAATAGTAATTCTTCTGCTACTCAAGGTGACGGAGTTCAAGACCCGTTATTAATAAGATTTTCGCAGCAAGAAAGCCCCATTCTTTGGTACCCTACGACTACAAATACAGCTGGAGATTTGAGGTTAGGTTCGGGATCGACCTTTATGCAAGCTGTCGAAACTAAACGTGAAATTTTGGTTTGGACGGATACAGCTCTTAGTTCATTACGGTTTATCGGTCCACCTTTTACTTTTGGATTACAACAACTAGCTTCTAATATTACAATTATGAGTCCTCATGCAGCTGTCGCTACAGAAGACTTTGTATTTTGGATGGGGATAGATACTTTTTACATTTACGCTGGACAGACACAAACACTGCCCTGTACCGTAAAAGATAAAGTATTTTTAGACTTTAATTCTGAACAAGCGGATAAGGTTATTGCGGGTGTGAATTCAGAATTTTCTGAAGTAATTTGGTTTTACCCATCCGCTTCTTCCTCTGATAATGACCGTTATGTTGTTTATAACTATGGTGAAAAAGTTTGGTATTTTGGTTCGTTAACAAGAACAGCTTGGTTAGATCGCGGTGTGAGAAACCTTCCTGTTGCAGCTGGGTCTTCGTATATCTACAACCATGAAATAGGTTATGATGACGATGGTTCGGCTATGAATTCTTTCATAGAATCCGCTTCTATGGACCTTAGCGACGGTGACTCGTTTATTTACATACGCCGCGTTATTCCTGATCTAACTTTTTCAGGTTCTACAAACCTTAGTTCACCTCAAGCAACGTTCACTATAAAAGCTAGAAATTTTCCAGGAGAAGATTTTAATAACACAGCCTCAGGTACGACAGAACGAACGGCTAGTTCTCCCGTCGAGACTTTTACAAACCAACTTCATCTCCGGTCCCGAGGACGCTCTTTTGCATTAAAAGTAGAATCTACTGCGCTTGGCACTAAGTGGAAACTAGGTAGTCCTCGCATTGATCAAAGAGCAGATGGTAGACGTTAATGACCCAACAAAGAAGCACTAAAGATACGGGCTCACCTTCACCGAGGTTGCCGGAAGCGCCTCGTGAGTATAATCAGATGTATATGGCAGATTTAATTCGGACTTTAGAATTTTTTATTTCGCAAACTGATAATCCCGGTATATTGCGTGGAACTAAAATTACTTTAACAGAGTTACCAACAAGTTCGACAGATTTAGAAGTTGGAGCATTATTTAACGATAATGGTACAATCAAGATAAAAGAATAAAGTTTGCGAAAAACTAACAGAAAGAGTATCTTTGCGTTGAGGTATCTATGATGACAGCTCCATACCAACAAGTTGCACAGGGTTTAGCGTCTTTAGGCCGGTACGAAGACAATTATATAGTCCATGCCGCAGAAGGCGAGACGGTCATACCCGCTGAAGTATTAGAAGCAAATCCTAGTTTAAAATCAAGTCTTTTCAACCAAATGCGAGCTATGGGGATAGACGACCCCAATCGGTATGTTGTTGGTAATAAATTAAATTCTATAAATCCAGAAACGGGTCAGCCAGAATTTTTCTTTAAAAATATTGGAAAGCTCTTAAAAAAGGCGGCACCTATTATTGGTTCTGTTGTCGGTGGTGCCATAGGTGGTCCTTTTGGAGCCGCTATCGGTGGCGGCCTAGGTTCTCTAGCTGGAGGCGCTTCGCCAGAACAGGCGCTTATTAACGCAGGGTTAAGTTTTGCAGGATCTAAGTTTCTTGGACCTATGGGCGACAAGGCTGTCGGCGCGACAGCTTTGGGTGCTGCGGGACCGTCTGCTGCCGGGTCAACTTTAGGAAGTGTTCTACCAGAAGGTATTGCTAGTGCGCTACCCGCGAGTCTTGGAAACATGGGCCTTGGTACAGCGGCAGCCCTTGCACTTGCTCCTGCAGCGGGAGGTTTAATAACTTCTGCTCTAAAACCAGAAGAAGTTGAGGAGCCGGACACTCGCTCTGTAGTAGATAAATATTATGCGGCTTTAGCTAGAGGAGAAAACCCGTCTTTGCCTGATCAACTTGTTCCACCGCCGCAAGATTCATTGTTTGGTTTAGAACGTAACGCTCGTGTGCCTACTTATGACGAAATAATTGTAGACCCTGCTACCATTCGTCCTATGTTTGCCCGTGCAGCTTACGGCGGTTATCTTCAAGGACCGGGCGGCCCACGAGACGATAAAATTCCGATTTTAGCGTCGAATACTGAATTTATACAAACTGGTAAATCTGTTGCCGGGGCAGACCCGTCGGGTAATAACAATCCCGATGAGGGCGCGAAAGTTATGATGGGTATCATGAAAGCGTTTGAAAAAAGAGCAGATAAAAACGCAAAAGCGATGGCGTAGGGGTATAGTATGGCGACACAAACTGTAGAACAAGTTCAACGTCTTGCCCCATTTATGGAAGACTATATTCGGAAACTTCTTGAATCCGCATATCAGCGGGTTCAAGAAGAAGATGTTATTCCTCCACAAGAAGTTGCTGATCTTACAGATCGTCAAAAACGAGCAGGGACGCTTGTTGATCAAGGTATAGGAGCGTATCAACCCCTTCTCGATAAAAGCCAAGGTTTAATCGACTCAGGGTCGGCAATGTTATCGGACCCTAACGCTTATAAGGATTTTATGAACCCTTATACCAGCGATGTTATAGCAAATGTTGGTCGAGATATTGCTGAACAAACGCGTATGCAACAAAACCAATTAGGAGCTAGCGCAACAGGGTCTGGGGCTTTTGGAGGCGCTCGTCAAGGTCTTGCCTCGGGGGAAATTGCAGGTGCGGGTTTGAGAAGTTTTGGAGATACGTCAGCAAATCTTCGAAGAGCAGGGTTTATGGATGCACAAAACCTTGTTGGCGCTAGAGCCGCTGGGTTAGGTAGTATGGGAGGCCAATTAGCTGGACTTGCTGGTCAGACCCAACAAATGGGGCAACAAGATATCGCAAATCTATTGGGTATTGGTTCTCTTGAACAACAACAAGCGCAAGCAGTTCTTGATACCCAGAGAGCTAACTTTATGGCGCAACAAGACGAACCTTATCGTCGGTTTGGATTCTTTAGTGACCTATTGCGCGGAGTTCCTACTACTTCGTCTACAGTCGGAATATCGTCTTTGCCTAACCAAAGTCTATTATCTCAAATTGGTGGTGTAGCAGCTACTGGTCTTGGGTTAGCTGGTCAATTAGGATATAAACCGTTTGCTAGTGGCAGCAACGTCACATCTACAACAGTTGCGTAGGAGTTAGATAATGGCTCTTGATCCAAGGCTCTTGACTCCCGCTGCATTAATGAATCGTTCAACGGCTCCTGCTAGAGCAGGGTTTGTTCGACCCGGTGTAAACAGGGAAGGCGTTGTTTCTGTTTATCAAGACGGTCGGGGTATGAACGTACCGCGAGCGCAAATTAGTCGCCCATCTGGACCGCAAGGATTAGAAGCACTTTCTCAACAACAATTTATGACTGAAGCGTTAGGCGGCGATTTACTTGCCGATTCACCTATGTCGGTTAAGCAAAGTTTTGCTCAGTCGATGGGTTTACCTGATACGTTATTTGAAACGACCCCAAAAGACGATCAACAAGCAAAAACGCTAGCTTCAGACGTAGTCGGGGGTGACGTTCTTCGATTAATTGAAGATGGGGACGCAAGCGATATTGAGTCGATGGCCACAGATAACTCTGATGATGTCACCGAACCTGCGAAAAAAACTTACGAGAATAATCCAGAGTTAGCTAAACTCCTTGGCGCTTTAGTTAAAATTCAAAATAGTACGCAATCTTCAGAGTTGTTTGAACAGTTACTAAAAGAAAAAACGACACCTGAAAAAGCGCGTGAAGAAGTTAACAAATTCTTTAAAATTGACCAGAGTAAAGAAACACCAGTTTGGGCGGATGTAGCCGTTTCTGTCGGTCTTAGCTTACTCCGTGGTGAAGGTAAAAAACAACCGGGCGACTCTGAGCTTAGCTCTTTCTTAAAGGACGTAGGTGTTGCAGGTGAACGCGGGTTTGCTGTAGCTAAACAGCGTCGGAAAGAAAAGAGCGCTCGAAGCGACATGTTAAATAAGTTAGCGTTTGGTGTATTTCGTGAAGACGAAAAACAAAGAAAAACGCTGGGTGTTCAATTAGCTAAACAACTTGGTGAAGAACGTAAAGCCCAATCGAAACTCGTTATGGATTTAGCGACGTTTTATCAAAACCAAGAAAAAATCGACGGTACAGAGGCTCGTGGGCGAGCAACTGCAATCTCGAATTCGTTAAATATTTTAACAAAAGATCAAAAAGAAAAAGCGCTACCGATTATTGCGCGTCATCCTAATGCATTTTCTGGTGTATCTGCAGATAATATTCCGGCCACGATGTTTGCTTTACTAAAAGCGAACGGTTTAAAGCTGGAAGATGTTGCTGACGCCTCTAATATCGTAGAGTCGAATTTTGTTATTTCAACGAAAGAAGAATTCGATTTTTACAAAAACGCCTTCCCCAGCCAGTTTGGTGGGTTAGAATTTAAAGAAGGCAAAATCTATACCGTCGAAGGTTTTACCGATAAATCGAAAGTAGGGGAAGATAATCGAGGATTAGTAAATATTCTTGGTGTTAAACCGTCGATCGGTGACCAGCCTTCTGACGAACTACAACGTCAATTTGCTGCAAGAACTGACTTGCTGGCGGCAATGCAGGGTATGTCCTCAGAGGATAAAGAATATGCTGAATTAAATTCGCAACTGACTTCTGTTAATAACCGAATTTCACTTTTGACAGAACGCAAACCCGCTCAGCAGTATGTGTTCGCTGATGGTCAAATGGTTGCCGCTGGACCCGATGCAGCGGGTGCTTTCGCCGCATCTGATGCTGTACAAAAAGCAAACAATTTATCTAACCAAGGTAACGCACTTGGTTCCGCTTTTGGTCTTGCCGACGGTATTATGGTTTCACTTTCAAAAGGCGAAGCGCCTTCTGATGTTACTGGCGTTGTTTCTAAATTTGGTCTTGGTATTAGAGGCGTTTCGGGTCAAATTACGGCGATTACTGGAAATTTTGGCAATAGAGCGTCGGATAACCAAGCAAGTTATTTAAACGGTACTATTACCGACGTTATGAAAGGTAGTACCGAAAAGGTTGGTAATACTACTGTTGGTAAAGTTTTTACACGGTTATCAGAACTTGCTGACGGTAATGTGACAATACAGAGTCAGTTAATGAGTTTTGCTTATGCTCTCGCGGGTAGCCGTGAAACCGGTAAATTAACTGATAAAGATGTTGCGGCTGCGCTTGTTACTTTTGGTGGCGGCGATATTTCTGAAGGAAAGTGGTTTGCCAGCGGCGAGACCTTAATTGCCGGTATTAATCAAGCGTTAACGACAGCAACTAACGATTATGCTATTCGGTATAATAAAGTCCATCAGGCACCCGGTAATCTTAAATATCTCAAAGAGGTTGAGGGTTTAACAGGTGATGATCTTACTGACCGAACGACTTTTGATGTAAACCGGTTTTTGAGGGATAACGAAGGTATTCGGTCTGGGCTATCTGACCGTATTATTTATGATCCGACTGGAGCAAACGGACAACTTATCCGTATGCAATCTTTAGATAAATATCGTGGTGATGGCGCTGGAAACGTAGATACTGGAAACGTAGATAGTAAATTTACACCTGCGCAGCTTGAGTTGTTTAACACGCTCGGGGTGTTAGAAAAACTTTTTGAAAACGACCGAGCTGGGTTAGCAAGCGCTGTAGAGAAATTTTCTGATGCAGATTTAGAAGCATACAGAGAGTATAAAGCGGGGCGATAATGAGCAGTATTTTAGATGACATCATTGACCAGCGTCTATTAGCATCTAGTCAACAAGCGGCTGCAACAGCAGCTGTGCCTCAGGCTGCACCGTCATTTTCTGATGTCGTATCACAAGGTATGTCAACACCGTTTTCAATGGGTACGGATCGTCCGGATGCTAATTTACAACCAAAAGAAGTTCCTGATTTTAATGAATTAATAACTGGCGGGTATAAAACGCCGGGCATACTCGCAAAAGAAGCTGGGATTTTAAATGAAGGCATTCCCACGGGATTACGTTTTGATCTTAGTACGACAACTTTATTTAACCCAGAGTTACAAAAGAAAAACGTCGAATACAATCTTCAGAGGTATTTTGAAAAAGAAGGTTTAGTAACCGGCGATTATGATTTCGGTCTGCGGGTTGGTGATGTTAGTGGTCGGCTTGAATTTAAAGATCCTCGTTTTGATGGTAAGTATAACGTCGTTGATCCTTTTGGACCGCAGGATGTTTTAGGTGATGTCGCTGATATTTCGGCAGACATGTTAATACCGATCGCGGCTGAAGTTACCGCTGGCGTCGGCTCTGCAATGATTCCTGGTGTGGGTCAAGTACCTTTAACCCCGATTCTTGCGGCTTCTACTGCTGCTTTCGCTGCATCTCTTGGTCGTCTAACTTATGCTAAAAGCAAAGGGTTTTTACCTCCTGATTTACCCGAAGACGCTATTATTTCCCAAGCTTTAAAAGAAGCCGGTTTTAGTGCGGCCTTCGGTATTGGCGGCACCGTGGCATTTAAAGCCATACAGCCTGTCCTTCGAGCAATGGGCGCAGCAAGTCCTAAGTTTGCTGTAGACATTAATGAGGATACTTTCCTCAAAGCATATAACAATTTTATGGAAAGCCCCGCTGGTCAAAAAGCGGCAGAAATTGATGTACTTCCCTCATCTGCTCAAATTTTAGAAGCCGGAGCAGCAAAAGCAACCGGTGCGGGTGATACAGCGGCTATGCAAGCGGCAGCCACAGAACTTGCTGAACGTGAAGCTTCGGTTGTAAAATCACCATCACGTGAAACGGCGGACGCGCTACTTACCCCGAGCCTTCAAAGAACAGCTGCGGCAGATGAAGCTATCCGTGCAGAAGCTGCGATAGAACCAGCTATGCCCCCCGGTGTGCGCGGAACAAGCGCTAGGCTTAATGAAGCTGACCGCGCAGCTTTGGGTTCTGATATTCAAAATATTGCTGCAGAAACAGCTGCTACTAGAACAGCAGATCTCGAAGCAGTCGTATCCCAGCAGCTTGTAAATGTTGAATCAGCTATTGACGACGCTCTTAATTTACCCCCGTCGCTTCGTGGAGAGCCTGCTTTAGGTGGTGCGGCGCAAGATGCGATCGGAGAAGCGTTTGAAACTGCTTCATTAAGAATTGGTAAAGAATATGAAGGTTTATTCCAACGCTGGTCAGAAGCTACAGGAATATCTATTGATAGTGTTATCCCCGGTAAGGGTGCCATCCGCCCTACCGAAGCTGTTCGTTTCGCTCAAGACTTAAAGGCGACTTTACCCAGTCGGCCCTTCGCTGATCCGGGCGATGCAGCGGTTGTTAATAAAGTTTTAGATTCTTTTGTCGAAAGTTCTTCGGGTGCAGCGGTTAAAATCAAGCCTATGTCACTCCGCACCTTAAATGAAAATATTCGAGATCTTCGTAGATTAGAGCGCAAAGCATACTTAGCCGCTCAACGCGGTGAAGCCGCACCTAGCCCAGAAACAATTTCCGGTATGGTGGATGCGCTTGAAACAGCTCGTAACCGAGTTATTTCACGAAAAGGCGCACCTGAAGGGTTAGCAGAAGAATTAAAAGTCCTTGATGATTCGTTTGCTAAGTTTTCGAATCAGTTTCGTAATGTACAAAAATCTGCTGTAGCAAAACTTCGGACAGCTAAAAACCCTGAAGCTGCGTGGAACTTATTATTCCAAAAAGATTCACGTGGTGCGACGGCTGTTTTAGATATTGCAGACACTTTAAACACACCTGCAAACCGAGACCTATTTAATGACGTAGGAGCTACGATCCGTAAAAAATGGTCAGATACAGTTGTTACTCGCGATCCTAAAACAAACGAAATTGTCCGCATTGACGTTGCAAAGCATAACCGTTTCGTTAGAGAGTACGGTGCGGCGATGGATGCGTACCTTACTACTGCTGAACGTAGTCTACTTGGAGACGCTTCTGCTTTTGCAAAACAAGTTGACAATATTCAAGCCGGTAAAAAAGTAGCTTCAGATAAAATTAGAACTCAGCTTAATTTAGGCGGCGGAAAAGAAATCGAGCCTGAGCTTATTCTTGAAAACACATGGCGAAATGATCGGTTTACCAGATTTGATGAAGTTTATAGTACGCTTCGTCAAAGCCCTGAACTGATGGATACGTTCAAAGCGTTTGTATATAAGGATATGTTTGACCCGGCTGCAAAGCGCGTGAAAACAGTAAATGGTCGTCAAGTTTTAGATCCCGCTGAAATGCGTATTTATATAGACGCCAACGAAGCCAAAATGAAAACGCTATTCGGCGCGGATTATGTACAAAATTTAAGAACGGTCCTTGACGCGACCGAGGCTGCTCTTAAAGAAGTACCAAGGCGCGGCGCAAGAACAGAAAGTAATCTTCTGACGGGGATTATTCGTGGCTATGTCGGAATGTTTACTCGCCCCGGTCGTTTCTTAACTGCATTTAACCGAGTACGTGGGCAAGCGAAAGAAGATGCTTTGACCTTGTCTCTTGCTGACCCACGTATTATGGCCGAAGCAGCTAGAGCTTCGAAAAAGCCGCTGTTACAAAAAGAGTTTGAAAAGACTATGGGTCGTATTTTACTTGGTCGATACGACGATCCGACAAACGAAGATTTACCTGTATATCGGCCCTCACCGGCTCGTGCGCTATTAGATGAAATAGAGGCAGGAAATAGGTAATGCTCGCAGAACTCGCAGCAGCAAATGCAGCATTCCAAGTTATCAAAACAACAATCCAGAATGGAAAAGAAATTCATTCTGCAGGAAAGGCGTTAGGTCAATTTCTTGGAGCAAAAGAAGAAATTGAGCGCGAAGCAAACAAGAAACGCGCAAGAGGCGTAGGTGGTGCCGATCTTGAAGAATTTATGGCTCTTGAAAAAATTAAAGAACAGGAACAGCAGTTAAAAGAAATAATGATTTATGCTGGTAGACCCGGTATGTGGAAGGATTATCAAAAATATTGCGAACAAGCAAAAGACGGTCGTGCAGCTGCTAGAAAAACAGCTGCTAGAAAAAGAGCTGCGTTACGAGAACAAATAGGTTTAGGTCTTGTAGGGTTATTACTTTCTGGTGCAATCGGTGCTTTAGTGTATTTAATACTGATAGCGAAAGGAACAATAAAATGAGCGCTGAACAGGTACTGCAGTGGAAGCTCCTGCCGCGTTTTATGATGTTTGTTATGACGATTATGTATATTCGTGTGATCGAATGGGGGATGTCACTTGAAGACATTACTACTCAGCAAAGTGCGATGGTAAGCGTAGTCAGCGGGGCAATGACAGGCGCGTTCGCAGTGTGGCTAGGGTCTGAAAAGAAATGATTAATGGTTCATGCTTTTTTATTATTAGTTTATTTAGGAACCGGTAATACTAGATCGCTAGTGAGCGGAGATATGTATTTCTACTCGGTTGTTGATTGTAACTACTACGCCTCACAAGTTTCGAAAAGGTATGGTAATTACGGAAGTATCAGCCTTATCAACCCAAAAGACAGGGTTACTGCGTATTGCGTACCGAAGACAGTTGATCCGAAACAAGTCAGAGTTTACAACTAATGATACAAGCTCTAATACCCGCGATAGCTGAAATAGCCGGAGGCTGGCTAAAAGGTAAAGCTGAAGAAAAAGCTGCTCAGTCCCGCGTAAAAGTCGCAAAGGCCGAAGCTGAAGCTGAAGTTATGAAAGTCGCGGCCACCCATGAAGCTGGGTGGGAAAAAATTATGGCTGAAGCCAGCAAAGACAGCTGGAAAGATGAAGCTTGGACAATTTTGTTCATCGCGATTATCGCAATGTGTTTTATACCGCCGCTTCAGCCCTACGTCGATAGAGGTTTTGAAGTATTATCAACAACACCAGATTGGTTTCAATGGGCTATGTACGCCTCAATAGCAGCATCATTTGGATTGCGCGGGATAAAAGGGATAAAGAAGTAAATGGATACAGATAAACTAAAAAGAGATTTAGAGGCTGATGAAGGCTGCGTATACGCTGTCTATTTAGATCACCTTGATCTTCCGACCTTTGGTATTGGTCATCTTATTAGGAAAGACGACCCAGAATATGGTTTAGAAGTAGGCGCGGCTGTATCGTCTGAACGAGTGCTAGAAGCGTTCGAAACAGATATACAAGTTGTTCTTGACGACTGCGAAAAACTTTACCAAGACTTTGGCGACTTACCCGAAGAAGTTCAGTTAATCGTAGCCAACATGATGTTTAATCTTGGCCACCCGCGCTTGTCTAAGTTTAAGGGTATGAAAGCCGGTGTCGATGCTCGTGATTGGCAAAAAGCCGCAGACGAGATGATCGACTCACGCTGGTATAAGCAGGTGACTAACCGTGCTGAGCGGTTGGTTCAGCGGATGCGAGCGGTTGGATAGCAACCTCATAACCCATCTTGTTTAGAACCTTATTGAAGTTCGACAAGGTGGGTTGCCGCTGTTTAGCTTCCCATGTGTACACAGTTATTAGGCTCACGCCTGTATCTTTAGAGACATCTTTTTGAGAAAGTCCAGACTCTTTTCTAAGTTGTTTGAACTCGTCAATTAGATCAGCCATTTTTTCCAATCTTCCTCTAGCACTTGTGTCGCGATATTTATTTTCTTGCGTAGAGCACCGACTATCTTTTCGTCGACCGTACCTTGCGCGATTATGTCGATGTAAGTAACCGCGTTCGTTTGACCTATTCTATGCGCACGGTCTTCTGATTGCAACCTTACTTCAAGATCGTAGCTGTTACTATAATAAATTACTGTTGATGCGGCAGTTAAAGTTAACCCATATCCACCTGTTCTCGGCTGTCCAACGAAGAACCTTAGATCTTCGTCAGTTTGAAATCGATCAACAATATCTTGACGCGCCTCACCGTCTGTGTCCCCAAAATAAGTAGCTACGGAGCTTGAACCATAAGCTCTTGCTAACTCCATTTCGATAGCCATAATATCGTGTCGGTAATTAGCCCAAATAATCGCTTTGCCGTTTACTTCTTCTAAGATAGCTAACAGCTCTGGCATACGGTTGTTATTGAACCGGACAATATTCCCATCGTCCGTATTTACAAAGCCGCAACTAATTTGATGTAGCCTAAGAAGCTGCGTGATAACGGCGTTCGCAGTTACCATATCCATGTCGTCCAGTAACGCCACAGCGGTCTTCTTCATTTGGTTGTACATTTTCTTTTGTTCGGGCGTTAGCTCGATTGAGCGCATTGTATATGTCTTTTCCGGTAGATCAAGACACTCTTCCTTTGTAACTCGAAACGAATACGGCTTGATAGATTCAGTAAGCTCGTCGAGGTTACGGAACCCAAGGATCTGGTTATATTGGTGCGACCCACCAGACGCACTGCGTTTTATCATATCTGCATAACGAGCGCAAAAAGCGTAGTAGGATTTAAAACCTAATAGCTGTTCACCTAAGAATTGAAACTGCGCAAATAAATCTAGCGGTGTTTTAGTAATCGGCGACCCTGTAAGAATCCTTTTGTACTTACAGCGTTTAGCAATACGAATAGCCGCTTTTGTTCTACGCGCTTTATGGTTCTTAATTACCGTCGACTCGTCGATAGCGATTAATGTCGAACCACCATGCGAAGAAATAAACTTTGTAGCGACTTCTTCAGCTTTCCCAGTAGATAGCGCTTCGATATTCATAACGAGGATGTGAAGGTTGTCGTCTGGCCTCCATATTTCTCGAATGGCTTCTTTATGCGCTTTCGTTAAAGGGGAAGCCCAATATGCAACTTTGTGTTTTACCATATCGGGCATGTGGACTGGAAGTTCCTTACCGACCCAGTTTTTGTAAACGCCCTTCGGAGCAAGAATGATAGCTGAATTAATTAAATCCTGACTATCTAGGTACGCGAGGGTATCTACAAGAACCTTGGACTTTCCAGTTCCCATGTCCATAAGTAACGCGAAGGATTCGCTTTGGTAAGAAGCCTCGAGCGCTTGTAGCTGATGATCATACGGTTTAGTTTTAAACGTGAATGTCATAAAAAGCACCTACCTGTTTCGGGATTTATAATATAGTATACCTCCCGAGTAAAGCTAATGTTGTTGTAGTACATAAGTATTTGCTGTGACCTCAGAACTCTCTCGCGACGGCTTATCTATCTCATAATGTCATCGCTATTGTCATAAGAAAGTTACTCAGTAGCAACAGCTACTTAGATACCTTTTTATGAGATTATGAGATTATGACGGACTTAAACAGTAAAACGTCCTTTAAAACCTATAGGACAGACTATACGGTAATTAGCTTCTAACCTTGAAAAAGGAGAAAACTTTGGTTAACGATAACCTTGACGATATCCTCGGGGGCGAGGCGATAAACACCCTAGCAGTCGAGGCAACCGACGGTGAAGTCCGTCGCATTGCTGAGTTGGCAAATAAACAACTCGACCTTGAGCGCGGTGTAGCCGAACTCGAGGATCAGCTGAAAGCGAAGAAGGAACAACTACGTGTCGTTCAAGAACACGACCTTCCTGATGCTTTGGCCGAAGCTGGCGTATCTGAGATACGTTTGGCAGATGGCTCTAGGGTGAAAGCCGAACCGTTTGTTACTGCCCATATCACGAAAGCTAAAGCCGAAGAAGCCTATATGTGGCTCGTCGACAATGGTTTTGGTGACATCATCAAAAGGGAAGTAACAGCAAAATTTGGTAAAAGTGATGATAACTGGAAGGTTGCGGTCGACGTACTGCAAGCTCGTGGTATTAAGATCGAAACCAAAGAAGCGGTTCACCACTCAACCCTGAAGGCTTTTGCTAAAGAACAGATTGAAAAAGGGACAGATTTACCTGTCGACTTGCTTGGTCTGTACACCGGCTTTAAATCGAAGATCGCTAAATAGGAGGTAAGTTATGGCGAAAAACGAAGTTGCAGTAAAGAACGGCGGCGGTGCAGTCGCAGTAATAGACGACGATCTATTGTCGCTTGGCACAGGCTTGGAGGATACGTCCTCTGATGACTTTGCCATTCCGTTCCTTCAGCTGTTACAAGCTCTCAGCCCACAGCTCAACAAGAATGACGGTAAATATGTCAAAGGTGCTGAGCAGGGTAATATCTTCAATACTGTCACCGGTGAGGCGACGGATGGGGATGAGGGTCTTATTGTAGTTCCTTGCTACTACAATAAGAAGTATCTCGAGTGGGCACCGCGTGAAAGCGGGGGTGGCCTTATTAACACTCATGATAGTCGAGATATCTTAACGCAGACTACGAAGAATGAGCGCGGTCAGTTCGTATTGAGCAACGGTAACTACATTGCCGAGACTGCACAATTCTACGTCATGATCTGTAATGGAGATGAAAGTGAGTGGACGCAAGCGGTTATCGCGATGACGTCCACCCAGCTTTCAAAGGCTCGTAAGTGGGTTAGCCAAATGAAACAGCGGCGCGTCAAAAACTCCGCTGGAGCAATGGTCGAAGCTCCTATGTTCTTGTTCAAATATCGTTTGAAGACGGTAGCTGAGCAGAACGACCGTGGTTCTTGGTACGGTTGGTCGATTGGTCTTGAAGGCCAAGCCTCAAACCGCGACATGATTCTTGAGGGCGCTAATTTCCTAAAGATGATTAAGTCGGGTGAGGTACAGGCTAAAGATCCAGAGGCCGGAGGAGCATCTTCTGACAAAATCAACGACGAAGTTCCTTTCTAAGGTCAAACTTTAAGGGGGCGGTGTTTCACTGTCCCCTTAATTTATACCGTTAGAGAGGGTTAAGTATGGCGGCAAAAGATTTTGCAGAATTATTTTCGGGCTTACGATTGGCGTATGGCTCTTATCGTCCTAATGAGGATAACGGTCCCGGTAAACAGAAAGGTCAATATCGTGTCGTTTCAGAAGATTTAGATGACGATCGTTTACTTGAATTATGGGAAAATCATTTAACCGGTCAAGAGTCCCTTGGGATCGTACCTATTAGGGAAGATAACAGTTGTGTTTGGGGGGCTATCGACATTGATACCTACCCTCTTAAACACGACGATTTAGTTGAGCGGTTGGTTAAAAGAAACGAACTTCCATTTGTTGTTGCGCGTTCTAAATCGGGCGGCGCACATGTTTATTGTTTTGTATCGGAGTCTGTACCCGCGTCGATAATGCAGGGTAAATTAAAAGAAATCGCGTCTGCTCTTGGTTACGGCACCGCTGAGATTTTTCCAAAACAAATAAAGTTACTTTTAGAAAAGGGCGATAGAGGCAATATTTTAAATATGCCCTATTTTGGCGGTACGTCCTCAACACGTTACTGCCATAATGACGATGGCGAAGGTATCCTCGATTTAGAAGAGTTTATTGAGCACGCTAAGTCGAAGCGTGTCACACGCCGGGAACTTGAAAACTTATCACCTCAAGCTATCCATAACGCCGACGATGACCCTGATTTACAAGGCGCGCCGCCGTGCTTACGGTCACTTTGCACAATGGGGTTCCCTGAAGGTACGCGCAACAACGGTTTATTCGATCTTGGGGTGTTCGCTCGTAAGAAGTTTCAAGATACTTGGGAACGCAAAGTCGAAGAATTTAACTTTAAGTTTATGAAGCCGCCATTAGGCGCTCAAGAAGTGCTGACTGTTATTCGTGCTTTGAATAATAAAGACTACCTCTATAAGTGTAATGATCAGCCCATCGCAGCATATTGTAACGCGGCGATTTGTCGAACTTGTGACTACGGTGTAGGGTCGTCAGGCGGCTTACCGCAGTTTGGTAATCTACAAAAGCAGGACTCTCAACCTCCGATCTGGTTTCTTGACGTAGAAGGCCACCGGCTAGAATTAACAACAGAAGAGCTTCAAAATCAAACCAAGTTTCAACGTCGGTGTATGGACGCTCTTAATTTTATGCCGCCGACCCAACGGCAAAATACTTGGCGTAATACGATGCAGTCGCTACTCGACGCTGTTTCGATTATTGAAGTACCAAAAGACGTATCCGTTGAAGGTCAGTTTATGGAGCTACTGGAGTCGTTTTGTACCGAACGAGCGCAAGCTCAAAGCCGTGACGAACTGCTTTTAGGTAAGCCTTGGACAGAAGAGGGCAAAACATACTTCAGGCTAAAAGACCTTCTTGATTACTTCAGTCGACAACAGTTCCGGGACTATGGCCGTAATAATATAGCGGCGCGTATTCGTGAGCTTGGCGGAGGTCATCACTTCTTCCATGTAAAAGGCAAAGGAATTACCGTCTGGTTTATACCAGAATATACCGGTCAGGATAGTTCGTTCGATACGCCTGAAATGAAGGAAGAACCGTTCTAATGGCCAGCGACTCAAGCACATGGTCGATTATCCTTGGTCCCCCCGGTACAGGCAAAACTACCACGATCTTGAACCTCATCGAATTAGAAATGCAAAACGGCACACCGCCTGATCGTATTGGGTATTTTGCTTTTACTAAGAAGGCTTCAGAGGAAGGGCGCGACCGAACGATGGAGCGCTTCGGGTTAAGCTCGAAAGAGTTACCGAATTTTCGTACGTTACACTCCCTTTGTCATCGAATGTTAGGTCTATCGCGTAGTTCTGTTTTGAACGGTAACTCCTTACGCGAGTTTAACGACATTATGGGGTTGCGATTATCTGGTCGCTCGGACATGGAAGAAGGTTCGATTTCCATGCTATCGAAGGACGACCGGCTCAGTTTTATCGAGGGTTTGTCGCGGCTCCGGTGCGTACCGTTACGGGAGCAATGGCACCAGCATTATGACGAAGATATTGACTGGTTCGCGTTAGAGCGGTTCCAAAAAGGGCTGTATCAATTTAAACAAGCAAGAGGCTTACACGATTTTACTGATATGCTTGATCTTTGTGTTCAAAAACAGTTGGCCCCTAAACTAGACGTTATGTTTGTGGACGAGGCGCAAGACCTTAGTCCTTTACAGTGGCGGTTAGTAGAGCTTTTGGCAAATAATTCGGAGCGTGTCTATATTGCCGGAGACGACGATCAAGCCATTTTTAGATGGGCAGGGGCAGACGTGGATCATCTTGTTGCTTTGAGCGAGGGGAACGCTCGAGTGTTGGATCAAAGTTATCGCATCCCGCGTAGTGTTCACCGGATCGCCGACAAAGTGATACGCCGTGTTAAGACACGAACAAATAAAACTTGGAATCCTCGGGAGGAGGAAGGACAAGTTGTCAGCGAAGCAAGTTTCGAGCATGTGGACCTTACATCAGGTGAGTGGTTAATCTTATCTCGGTCTAATTATTTGTTAAATGAACTTGACGCGCACTGCCGTAACCTTGGTGTATACTTTGAAAGGAAGGGCAATCCTTCTGTTTCTGAAAAGAAGATTGCTTCAGTCAAGGCTTGGGAGCGTTTACGCCGTGGACATTCTGCGTATTCAGAGGACGCAACGTCAGCGATCGCGTATATCAAGAGCTCGAAAAAGAAGGTCTTTGATACTTGCGCACCAACGGAAACTTTCACCCTCGCGGAGGTCGTGGAAAAGGCAGGTCTTTCGGAACCATTAATTTGGCACGATATGTTCGATGCGCTCTCTGTCGCTGAACGTAGTTATATGCTTTCAATACTACGCCGAGGCGAAAAGATCACAAGTAAACCTCGAATAAAATTATCTACCATACATTCTGCAAAAGGTGGCGAAGCAGATAATGTTTTGCTGCTTACAGATATTCCGCACCGCACTTGGAAAAGCTTTGAAAAGAACCCAGACGACGACACTCGCGTCTTTTATGTGGGGCTTACCCGAGCAAAACAGAATCTTCACATCGTACAACCGATGAGCAATAAATATTTTTCTATGTAGATAGTTTTCTACTTTATTAAGAGGGCGGTCTAGTCTAAGGTCTTAAAGAAAGTAAGACTGGAGGTTTACATGGGTGGTTGGATGCAAGTCGGACCCGATTCGTGGAAATATTCTCCCGATCATGGTTTTGGGGAACAGAAAACTTGGCCCCGCCATCGGTGGCCTTCTGAGTATCATAAAGGAAAGAAGATTATGTCTGAAGAAACAGTTATGGTGACCGAAGCTAAGAAAAAGGCCGCACAAGGGCGCTCCAATACTGGTCGGCTGAAAGTCGGTACGACCATCGTATTTAATAAATACCCAGAAAAAGGACCGCGTCAGATGATGCTTATCCTCGAAAAGCTCGAAGAGTTTGGTAAGGATGGCGTCACTATTGGTATGTTCTGGGAAAAGTTGGAGGGTCTGCTTCCAACTAAACAACCTGTAGACCGTGTCTACAAACACTATCATCGGGAGATGGTCGACAAGGAATACATTCGGATTCCTAGCTAGTCTTTCGATGCGGGGGAACGGCGGGTTTTTGGCTTTCTCCTTAGTTCGGCCTGTCGTTTCCCCATCCTTTAACCTGACGGAGAGGTTTATGGCTTCTATTCGTAGAAAACTCGCGGTAAACGCGAACAACTCTAAAAACACCCGCATGGATATTGCCAGTGCGGGTACGTTAGCAAACTGGCGACCAGATGAATTGGCCCATATCAGCCGGTTTTGTAAAATGGGTCAGTTAATTATGGGCAAAGCTAAAGAGCTTGGTCGACCTGTTGACATCCTTGAAATCGGATGCGGAGAAGTTTGGACGCTTCGTTATCTCTACAAGGCGTTCGTCTCTCGTAAAGAGGAGATTGTTAATAGTTATACCGGTATGGATATTGATCCCGCTTGTCTCGACGATTGGTGGGTAGATGATAACGATCCAGTTACTGAACATCAATGGTTCAAAACCATGACAGGTAATAAAGGCCGGATCGTTCTCCAAGACCTAACCGTGGACCCTGAACCTCCTGTTGAGGACGAGTCCGTGGATGTCTTCATGACAACGGAAGTAATCGAACACATGGGGAGGGAGTTCATTGAACCTTGGATCGAAGCATCGTGTCGTAAACTCCGTCCGAATGGCATTGCATATGTCTCGACGCCGAACCATGATGGGTCAAACGACATCCTCCCAAAAGACCACATCTACGAATGGGGGTACGAAGAACTCAAAGAACTCCTCGAAAAATACTATACCATCGAACGGCACTACGGCACGTTTACGCAAATGAATAACTTCAAGCGTAACCATCGTGCTAATCTACGCTGGCCACAGCACGTGATAGACGATATTCAAGGGCGGTTCGATAAGCACTGGCAACGTGTGATTCTTGCCACGGCGTATCCGGAGACAGCTAACAATGTCAACTGGATCTTGAGGAAAAAGTAATGGAATCGATCGAACGGTTCTTTTGGTGGATGGAGGAGAGGCACCGTATCTTTCTGAAGAAGGATATGGGCCTCTCCCGCAACCATTGGACTGACGACGAGATTTTAAAGACCTATCGCTTTACTAATCCCTTTAGAGAAAACGACAAGACAACCGTTTGGTTTAGGGAAAAGATGCGCGATCCCTTGAATGGGGACGACGATGTTCTCATGGCCACGGTTATCTTTCGTTGGTTTAATCTAATAGAGACAGGCCAAACACTTCTTGACCATAATCTCCATGTCGATTGGAACCCAGAGATTGCCCGAGAAGAAATCAAGAAGCAACCTAAATATGTGACCGGTGGGTACATAATTAAAACTCCCGACGGAATGGACAAGGTCGATGGGGTTATCTGGTGCGTTAACAACATTTGGCCCCTTCGCAAAACACTCGCCGACGATATCCGCTCGAACAACCTCCGAGGTTCATGGAACTTGTTTATGCAATTTCCGTACCTAGGAGCCTTCATGTCATATGAAATAATTACTGACTTGCGTCATACACACTTTCTTGATGAGGCCGATGACATCTATACATGGGCTAATGCTGGTCCCGGTGCTATGCGCGGTCTGAATCGCATATACGGTAGACCTCTGAACTTTAAGAGCCGTAAGCATAATTTTACGAAGGAGATGCACGAACTTTTACTATGCTCATCCGAATATTTAGCTAAAGATTTCCTACCGCGATTAGAGATGCGCGATATCGAGCATAGTCTTTGCGAGTTTGATAAATATGAAAGAGTGCGTAATGGAGAAGGCGCACCAAGAGGAAAGTACCCATGAAAGTTATACAAGGCGTAAACGTCAATGAGGTTTTCCAGATCGCAGTTATGAACTTGCGGGAGAGTAGTCAGTTGTTAGAAACGGACTCGCGCAATGGTCCGGTGTTGTCGTTCCCGACACCACTCACGACTGTTTATGAGCGACCGGATGAGCGTGTTCTATTTAGTGCAGAACGTAATTGTAACCCTTTCTTTCATTTTATTGAAGGGCTGTGGATGATCGCTGGTCGGCAAGATCTAAAGACTCTGACAATGTTTGCTAAGAAGATGGCTGACTTTTCGGATGACGGTGTTCTAGTAAATGGTGCTTACGGTTACCGCTGGACTGAATGGTTTGGACGTGACCAGCTATCTACCGTTATTGATTTACTTCGCAAGAACCCATTAGACCGCCGTGCTGTACTTCAGATGTGGGACTGTACTCAAGACCTTGGTTCTCCATCCAAGGACGTTCCTTGTAATACGCAAGTTTTCTTACGCGGTCGACCAGCCAGCCTTGGTTATTATTTAGATATGACCGTAACGAACAGATCGAATGATTTGATCTGGGGTATGTACGGTGCGAATGCTGTTCACTTCAGTATGGTTCATGAATATTTAGCTAGTTGCATGGGGATGGGTCTTGGGCGTTATTATCAAGTCAGTAGTAATCCGCATGTATATTTAGACGTATGGAGGCCGCTCGATGAAAAACTTCCTCAAGGGATTCATCCAGACCCTTATGAAGCGTATGAAATCTATCCGGTCCCGCTCGTCGATAAATGGGAAGAGTTCGATCTCGAGGTCTGTCTCTTCTTCGACTGGCTCCACAACGGAGAATCCCATGTGGGATACCAAAACCAAATCTTTCCGAAGACTGCAATACCTATGGTCGAGGCTTGGTGGCTCTGGAAAGAAAAAATGATTAACGAGGCTGTAGATAAGGCCCGTGAAATAGAATCACCGGATTGGAGGAAAGCCTGTGTCGAGTGGCTCGAAAGAAAAAAGTAAAATTCTACAGACCGTAGAAAATATCGCTGATGAAGATTGCGCGGGGCTTACACGCGCAGAAGAGTCGTACGGAGATAGTTGGAAACAGCGCGGCGGTGTAGGTGCCTTCATGATGTTGGCGCGTAAATGGGATCGTATTGAAAAACAGGTATTAGGTCATCATTACGATATTTTTTCTGCTATGGATGAGGATCGTCGGCCCGAGGGTCTTGTCGACGATATCAGTGACTTACGTCGGTATCTCTTTCTTGTAGAGGCCGAGATGCGGAACAGGACTAGTCAAGGTGACTAATAACATAGTAAGCTCTTATCAGACACTACCTGATAAGAAGCCAGCTATGCCAAAGAACCCGCTTCAACAGCCTTTGTTCTCTCCTGATAGCGATTGGACCCCACCTGAACATCTTCCTGACCTAACCGCAGCGAAGGAGATATGTATCGACCTTGAAACGCGAGATCCTTCTCTTAAAGAGAAGGGTGCGGGTTGGGCAAGGGGCGAAGGTCATGTTGTAGGTTACGCCGTAGCTACTGAATCTTGGTCAGGTTATCTACCCGTTAAGCATGAAGCAGGAGGTAACTTAAATGAGAAGCTCGTCAAAAATTGGTTACAGGCTCAAATCGACGGTGGCGCAGATATTATTTGCCACAACGCTTCTTACGATATTGGGTGGATGCGCAGGGAGGGTATCACTCTGCGAGAAAACCGGCTCATTGACACAATGGTGTCTGCCCCTTTAATAGATGAAAATAGGTTTAGCTATGCTCTTAACGCGCTTGGTAAAAGCTATCTTCAAGAAAAGAAAGACGAAAGCCTTTTACGTGACGCCGCCGAAGCATGGAATGTTGATGCTAAAGGGGGGTTACATCAATTACCTCCCATGTATGTAGGACCATACGCCGAGCAAGACGCAGCATTAACTCTTAAACTTTGGGAATGGCAAAAGGGTGAGATGACCCGACAAGATTTATGGTCGATCTTCGACCTTGAATCTTCGATAACACCCTTGCTTATCGAGATGCGGTGGCGTGGTGTACGGGTAGATTTAGATAAAGCAGATGAACTTTCTAAATGGTTTCGTGCGAGAGAAGAGGCAGCTCTCCAAAAGATCAAGAAACTTTGCGGTAAGAACATCGAGGTTTGGGCAAATAAGTCTATTCAGGAAGCCTTTGATGGCTTGAGTTTAGACTATCCGCGTACAGAACTTGGCGCACCATCATTTCAACAAGGCTGGTTAGAAGGCCATCAACACGAGATGCCCAAGCTAATTGTTGAAGCGCGAAAGATGAATAAAGCTAGGACGACATTCATCGATGGGATGATAATGTCAAACCAAGTTAATGGTCGTATTCATGCTGAACTTCATCCCTTGCGCTCAGACGACGGCGGTACCGTAACAGGTCGGTTCAGTTATTCAAACCCGAACTTACAACAAGTACCTGCACGTGACCCTGAGATTGGTACGAAGATTCGATCGCTCTTCATCCCAGAAGAAGGGTGTCAGTGGGGCGCGTTCGACTATTCGCAACAAGAGCCACGGATCGTGGTACACTACGCCCATTTGATGGAGCTACGCGGCGCTCAAGACGCCGTAGACGCCTTTCAACAGGACGATGCCGACTTCCACCAGATCGTGGCCGATATGGCGGGGATACCGCGTAAACAAGCTAAGAACATCAACCTTGGTTTGTTCTATTCAATGGGTGTTACTAAGCTCTCCGATAGTCTGGGACTTACATTAGAAGAAGGCAAAGAATTGTTCGCGCAATACCATGACCGCGTACCGTTTGTAAAAGCGTTATCGGAGCGAGCAGTCCAGAGGGCTTCAAAACAAGGAAGCATCCGCACGTTGTTAGGGCGGCGGTGCCGGTTCGATAAGTGGGAGCCAGCTCAATTTGGCACACGAAAAATTATGGACCACAAGACAGCGTATGCCGAACACGGTAACGCAATCAAGAGAGCATTTACCCATAAAGCAATGAATAGACTCATTCAGGGAAGCGCGGCTGATATGACGAAGAAGGCCATGCAGATACTCTACAATGAAGGTATCGTCCCGCATATCCAAGTTCACGACGAATTAGATTTTTCGATTGAGTCGCCAGAGCAGATTGAAAAGATCAAAGGGATTATGGAAAGCTGCGTCGGGTTAGCAGTTCCAATCAAAGTAGACGTTGACCTTGGACCTAATTGGGGCGACGCAAAAGAAATGGAGAAAGTGATCAGCCATGCCGAAAGTACAAGGGGGTGGACGAGGGGCGCAGAATCAAACTACACGTTCCAAAAAACATAAGTTAAAGGACCACGAAAAATATAACTCTGCTTTGTATGAAGTTATCCTTATCACTGAGTATACACGTGTCCGTAAAATCAACGCTACGACTGAAGATCAAGCTATAGGTTTTGCTATAGAACGAGAGCGTCGGCGAGGAAGCGCTATTGGGTATTCGTTAGGCGATATCCACGTTATCAGTGCTAATCAAATAGAGCGCGACTCATAAGTTTCACGTTTTTGCGCTTTTTTGACTAAACCCTGCCCCCTATACTATATTATTATAGTAAACCTTATTAGGGAGGCATGACTTGTCAGATATCAGTAAACCCATTCGGATCTCGCAGTCGCTAGCTATTTGTATATGGCGAGCTTTGCGAGAGGAGGAGCGTACCGAGGCTGACTTACTAGCGTCAGCGATTATCGGTAGTGGCTTCGAGCCAGTCTTCGACGATAACGCAGAGGGTCTTGACTTTTACCACGAGTATCTTATCGCCCACGGTCTAGTCGAAGATGTCCCTAACAGACACTAAGGAGGAAGGAATGGATAGCACATCTAATTCTATGTTAGACGACTACGGTCGCCATATGGTCGATTATGGTCGGATGGTTGAGCGGCACCACGAGTTACTTTATCAGGCTCGATTAGTTCGTATGTTTCCCTCTGCACAAACGGACACTTGGCGTAAACATGCTTTTAATCTTCGGATGGCGGCAGATACTCGTAAGATCGCTAAAATGTACCTAACTATGGCAAAGATAATGCGCCTAGAAGCGGAAAACAAAATGCTAAAAGCACGTCTTGCTAATGATCACTATGGCCACGACTATGCAGCCGCATGACGATGAGGACGCCGAAATCCGGATATCTCGGCGTCAATGGATGGACCCAGATCAAAAGGAGAAAGTAATGGGGAAAAGTTACTCCGTGCTCGTCATGGGCACAGTAGAACGCAGAGTTATCGTAAGAGGTAAGTCGTTAGAAGAAGCAGAAGCAAATGCTTGTAAAGAGTGGGCGAACCTTACCGGTGGCGAAATTTCCACTGCAGAGTGTGTGGAGGCACATGAGGTCGTAGAGGAGAGCAGTAATGGGTAAACTAAAACAAATGCTGCTAGACCCGAAGCCAATGTCTCAGGAGCTTATCATTGAGACATTCGTTAAATACCCGCTGATTGGATTCGGCGAGGCATCGTTTTCTGACCTAGAGTCGTACCTAGGTCACCCCGATATTCACCCCGACCATTTCCCTAACGGTTTAGGTATCTCAGCCGGTGGGACGTGGAAACCAAACAGCACTTGGGATCTCCGCTGTGCTTGGGGGTTCATCTGGGACGATGGTCAGCGGGTCGTTATCCACGACCGTAATAGTCGAGTAAAAGAAATTGAGAACCTGAAATATTGGCATATCACTGGGTCGCGCGAGGCGTGGTATTTGTTGACAGAGGGCTATCTTTTTGATCCAGTATCTGTCAGCCTTGAGAAGGCAAGATGATCCTTGCTTTCCTCCCTAAACTAAGGCGGCTCTCGGGCCGCCTCTTTTTATCATAAAATAGTTTATTTTGGTACTAAACTTCTTTAGTTTGTTAGTTTACTATAATAATAGTTAATGAAGCGTTCATTAACTTCATCGTTGTCATATAGAGGGAGAAAGCTAAATGACAAACATTGAAAGCCATAAGTCGGTGGCTGTCGAAATTCCGACTTACCGCGTCTTAAAGGCGATCGCAGAGAAAGAGTTTCGTACCCCTTCGAAGCAGATTGCTTTTCTTCTTGCTCAGAATTATCCCGACGTTTGGGAAGAATTCGCTGAGCTGGAGACGCTTCCTGTTCCGGTTGCTCATCAGGATGGTACGGTAGTTCCGTTTCTTCATGATCGGGTTTCTAATGATCAGCGTTCGATGTATCGTACTTGGCAGGTCTTGATTTGTCTGTACCGTAATCGGTCGCTTGGGTTCTTGCGGACTTCTCAGCTGGCTTCGGCCATTGGGTATATGCACGATAATTCGTTATCGTCGGTACTTAGTCGTCCCCGTGATATCGGACTGATTAATTCGCGTCCGATCTCTGCCGGGTCTCGCGATCTTGAGTGGTCCCTTACTGATTTCGGTAGGTACGTTTCGAAAGATCTCGATGATACGATTCCGGTTAGGCTTACTCAGGTAATCCTTGATCAGTACCAGCGCGACTTTATGAGGGCCGCGTCATGAATAAAGCCCACGGTTCACCATATGACCGTGGAGGGGCTGACCGTTATCGCGGTCGGCCCTATAACCCCCATCGTGTCGACTATATCGATGGGCGGGGGTACACGATCAAATCAGAAGATTTGTCTCCGCAGGAGATTTCTGAATATAATGTTGGCTGGAACCTTGAATTAGGTCGCAAAGACTATGGCGATGGTTCAGTTGTTCTGGAACAACAAGATGTTTAATTCAGGTTAGGGGGGGCAGACAAAATTCCTTTCCGTGGGCGGGGTGCCAAAGGTTCGACCTCGTCCCAGCTGAGTTAAGACCACTGACGCGTTGGGGTGTTAGTAAAAGATGGTAATGGTGGAGCTTGTGACTACCTCGAACAACCACGGCGAAATCGCGAAAGCGATCCTTCGTAAAAAGAGCGAGGTAGACGGTACTCGTAAGAGCCGTGTGGAACACCAACGTCATCCGGTTAAGACAAAGTGAAATACAAGGCCGTGGCTCTTGGCCTATCCTTACCCCCATCGGGCTTGCTTGAGAGGAGGATAGAACTAAGCAAAGGTGGGTCTGCCTTAATACATGCTCCACCAAAGCCACGGAACACCTTCCATTATTTTGAGATATTATTCGCCTTTGTTCTCCAGCATACTAATATAGTAAGACTGTAAAGGAGAAAAAAATGTATTCAGCTCAGATTCATTCGACTGGTTTTAACGGTACTAATGGTCATTGGCTAACACCGATATGTCCTTCGATCAAGGCTCTTGAAGCATACCTCGTAAAATCATTTAACGATGGTTTTATCTGCGATCCAAAAGTTATTGATCAAGTCGTTGTCTTAAAAGGGCGTAAATACAAAATGCCACAGATCCATGGCTTTTATGATTGGGTCGACGGTAAGTTGAAGCTCGATCGTAATAAACCGGTCGGTGTTCATAACGCGATCTTCTTTGGAGAGGCGGATGACTGATAAAGACCCATTCATGGACGATCTCGCCGAGGTCGTCAGTCGCTTGACTTATATCGAGATTGACCAGTTCGTCGATGCGATGTTTGCGAGAAGCGAAACCTTGCCCTACACTTTCAACAGGGCGGTCCATTGTAACTTGAAAAAACGAGAGGAGTCCTTGAAAGATGAAATGCTCAATATGTCACGGTGAAATTGATGAACACAAACTTCCTAACGGTGAGGTCTATTGGACACAAGGTCATAATGCGTGGCCGATCAACGATGGCCGCTGTTGTACGGACTGTAACCAAACTCGTGTCCTGCGTGCACGGATCGTCGAAATGGGTAAACAAGTTCAGGAGATCGAAAATGGAACAGCAAAGTAAGCCGTTGATGCGATCGTTAATGTATCTTCATATGAACCATACGACGAATGGTAGTCGCGCACCTTTCGTTCCTGAAAAAGCCACGCGTCACAGTTCTTGGCTCATTGTTCTTTTGGTGCTAGTTGTTGTCTATCTATTAGTAGCCCTCATCATCACCAATGGCTTCTAAGCTCCCTACTTTTGGTGAACCCGGAACTATTCAGGGGGCATTGGATGCTGACCAATGTCCCCGTTGTTTGGTTGCATTCCGTGAGCCAAAGAAAAATGGTGTGGTTCACTGTCTCGCTTGTAACTTGACAATCACTGATAATTTTGCGCGTAAAAGGCAACGCTTTGACGTTTTATTCCCGCGTATTGCATACTATAGTAATAAAGTAAGAAGTAAGCTATGCAATCAAAGGAGAAAGTGACATGGCACATTTAGTTGAAACAATGGCGTATGCAGGGGCAGTTCCTTGGCATGGTCTCGGTGTTCCGGTTGAAGCTGACCTGACACCTAAAGAGATGATGCAAGCCGCTGATCTCGATTGGACCGTATCTAAGCGTCCTGCTTATACGCTCACCGAGAGCGAGTGGCATGAGGGTGTTGGCGTTATGCCTGTCGATGGACACCACTTTATTACGCGCGATAACGATAGCAGTATCCTTTCGCATTGTGGCGATGATTACGTCCCTATCCAAAACGAAGAGATCTTCGACTTCTTTAAGAAGTTCACGGAAGCCGGTCACATGACTATGGAGACCGCTGGTTCGTTGAAAAGCGGTTCTGAGATTTGGGGTCTTGCTAAGATTTCTTCCGATTTCCAGTTGCCGGGTGGTGACGAGGTCAAGGGTTACCTCTTGATTAACCAGCCGCATCTTTGTGGTAAGGCGATGACGATCAAGTTCACACCGATCCGTGTTGTGTGTAACAATACATTGACCGTCGCCCTACGCGATGGCGGTGCAGCGTTTCGTATGCCGCATATCCGCGCTTTCGATGATGATGTCCGTCAAGCTGCAGAAGAGGCTCTTGGTCTTTCTAAGGCGCGGCGCGAGGAGTTCAAGGAGCAGGCAGAGTTCCTTGCTTCGAAGCAGTTCACTGGTGAGTCGGTCGCTAACTTCGTTGCCGAGTTGTACCAGAAAGATCTGTTCGTCGAAAAGGCCAAAGACCCCGAGCTGATCATGCGTGAGAAGTTTACGCGTACAGCCGATATGGTCATGACAGCGATCGACCAGTCGCCCGGTGCTACACTCAAAGCAGCCAAGGGTACTTGGTGGGGCGCACTAAATGGTGTGACCTTTGTCGAGGACCACCAGCGTCGTGGTCAAGAGACAGGTAACGCCATGCATTCAGCTTGGTTTGGTGCCGGTGCCGCCCGTAAGGGCAAAGCTCTCGAGAAAGCTATCGAGTATGCAGAGGCCGTATAATGTACGCGCTCTTTGCTGAAAATACTAACACCCATGAGCGTAAGTTCATGGGTGGTATTTGGCTCTCGCTTGACGAAGCTGGACGGTATATCAAACAGCTCGTTGACCTTTATGTTTGGCCTGATAATTCTATCCCTGTTGCCGTCGATCTAAAAGATGACATGAACACCTATGCGTTCTTTATTGACTTTAACGAGTGGGAACATTGTGGCCGCATGATTCACGAAACTAACTAATCTTTGCTTGGGGGCTTCGGCCCCCATTGCTCTCCCCGTAGGTTTGAGTGAGTGACTCCTTAAAACCTCCATCATAATCTCATAATGTCATAATTTCTTTGTAAGTGTCTCTTTTACCTTGGTTCTTGGTTATGATAACAGTGTTTATGGTTATGATAACAGTCTCGAACGATAAGCCGTCGCGGAACAATCTTTCTAATTATATTCTAAAACTCACTGGAAATTGACATTGCGGACGGTAAGATTTGTTGCTATCCTTACTTTGTTAAGTAGTTGGAGGCAACGTCTTGGCTAATGAAGTGACTACCTTGGAATCCCTTGAGTACACGCCCGTAGCTCCGTCAGAGTGCGGCAACTATTGGGTTGCACCCGATGGTAAGAAACATCGTCCGCTCTCTCCGCGTCATAAAAAGTTTTGTACGCTTTATGTTCAAGGACTGTCTGGTGCGGAGGCCGCTCGACGGTCAGGGTTCACAAAACACAAATTTGGCGCAAAAGCTCAAGGTTCTGCCTTGCTTCGCAGGAATCCTCTCATCCGTAATCATATCATAGATTTGATGCGTAAAGAGGCTGAACGTCAAAATGTTTCGATGCAGTCACATCTTACTGAACTTTCCCGTTTGCGGGATGAAGCCGTGGATTCCGGCCAAATATCTTCAGCAATCAGTGCCGAGATCTCAAGGGGCAAGGCGGCGGGTCTGTATATCGAGAAGAAGGAAGTAACCGTCAACAAAGTCGAATCGATGTCGGACGAAGAACTAAGATCAAAGTTACAGGAATTGCTTGACGGTGACAACATGCAAGTGGTGAACGATGTATCGTACCGAGAAGAAATTATACCAAGCACTGAAAACCAACTTACCCAAGGTCCATTGGCAGAGGATCGAGACGGGAGCGCTGCAGCAAGGAGTACCTGACGTCAATGGTTGTTGGGGTGGGTGTGAGTTTTGGATTGAACTCAAGTGTACTACAACTGACAATGTCTCACTGACTCCTTTTCAATGTTCTTGGCACATGCGTCGTGCAACGACCGGAGGTCGTTCATGGATCATGGTGGCTCATTCAAAACACAATGCTTTGACGCTGCATCGTGGAGTTGATGCCCTTCAATTGATTGAGGGTGGGGTTTCATCATCAGTGGCCCATCGTCTGCATGCCCCAGTTGATTGGCCCATGGTTTTGCGGCTGCTTTGTATGACTGATTCACTGAGCGCGTAGGCTGTCTGACCGACTGACTGATTGACTGCAGTCCTTTCTTTTCCTGATAAGTTTGATCTATTTTGAGCTTTTATTCGCGCTCTTACTATACTATAGTAATTGCAAGGTTAAGGCGAGGTGCCTGACCACAACAGTCATAAAAGGAGAAAGCTATGACTGCAGCAGCTAAGAAGAAGGCCACTTCCACAAAGGCCAAGAAGACCACCACCAAGAAGTCTGATCCGATTTCTCTGCTTGCCCCCAGCATGGGTGTACGCGGTGCCGCGAAGGCAGCATTAAAGGTTGTCGATCCTGCCGGTAACTCTGGCATTCCTGCCCCTGCTCCGAAAGGGTTCAACGGTCGTAAGGTCAAGCTTCTTACCAAGGTGATTGAAAACCGTCGCCTTCCTAATCAGGCTGGCGTCATTCTCGATACGCTCGAGGCGCTAGGTGGCGAGGCTTCGCAAGAGCAGCTTGTTGATGCGATGCTAGAGCAAGGTCTTTCGACCGTGCAGACACCGAAGCGCATTTATACCTTCTATCGCAAGATGCTGATGGAAGATGGGTTTATCACCTACGCTTGATATTGATTGGGCGGTCGGTTCGCTGACCGCCCTTTCATTGTCCTTGGCCCCTGAGTGACTGACTGACGGTGCCTTCATCATCCCCCTCTTCATCATCTTTGAGTTGCCTCGCGCTGACTGAACATCAGTCATTGAGTCTTGAATGACTGACTGAGTTCTTTGTTTGTTTGACTGATTGACGCTGTTTGTGGCGTTAACCTGATTTGGGTTAACATGCGAGCTGCTCGCATGTTTTAAAAAAGTTCATACAATAGTAAATAAAAGCTTTACTATCTTATGAGCATGTGCAAGAATGAATTTGTTGGAAGGACGCAGTTGTCCTTCCCAGAAGCGAAAGGAAATCGCTATGACTAAGAAGCTCTCTAAGCCGTCCTCGAACGGTGCCACTGTTACTCCGACTGCCGATCCAAAGTCGATCGCACGTTGTGGTATCCCTGCCCCGTCGCCGAAAGGAAGCAATAACGTAAAGTTGCGGCTGGCGGAAAATGCGGGCGAGCTGCTTGCGGTTAAGCCGATGCCCGCGCAAGCACAGGCGATCTTGTTCGAGCTGCAGAAGCTTGGTGGTTCCGCCACCCAGCGCCAGCTGCTGGACGCGATGGCCGCAGATGACAGCTCGCTGTCGACTGTCCAGTCGCCCGAGCGGATCCTGACTTTTTACCGCAAGCGTTTGATCGAAGCAGATATGTTGATCGTTGGCTAATGTAACCGGCGGGGCTTCGGCCCCGCCACCTACTCGGAAGGAATGAGAAAATGAAACCAGTATTTATCGCACACGCTCGCACCATCGCAAAAAGAAAAGCTCAGGCATTCGGTGTCGTGCTTCCCTGCTTTCTTGGTCTGGGTGCTGCAGGCTTCCATCTTTTGTTCGGTGGCGCTGATCTGTTCGACAACATCGTCGGCATCATGCTGCTGGCGCTTGCCGTCGTTGGCACGCCATGGTCTCTGATCGGCCTGATCTGGTCCGTCGGTGACATGTCCGCCTGACACTGCTTTGAGTCCCAGCTGGACGCTGATCCGGCTGGGGCTTGCCGCGACCCCCATCCCCTAAAATCGCGCCGCACACACAAGAAAGTCTTTAGGCTGAGGTCGCTCGAATAATGCAGCATGAATTTTTGGATAAGGAACCTTCTACCCCTACCTCATAAAATAGTATGAAGGTCCAAGGAACCTTCTCCAACCCCCATTTTATTTTGATTTTGTTTAGTGTATCTTGGTTCAAGATTCATGATCTAGGGTTGATAAAATGAGAGATCCTTATGCTGAAGCCTCGGTTGAAAGAGATCGTTTAATCGAATATGACACAGGTCTGCAAAATTTTATGCAGGAAACTGGTCGCACGGACACGGATCCCTACGGTTATTCGGGCATGTTTTATGAGCCCGGAAAGAACCGGTTACTTGGCCGAGAGGGTGGTCGTTTTGGCAACGAGGGTCTTACGCAAACAGCTATAGATAATATTAATAGGCTGGCGTATGATCAGTATCTTGGGTTAGTTTCTGGAGAAGGATACAGAAAAGGCGGAAAAGGTGATCCCGTTCCCGGCTACGCCCCAGCTTTAAAAATTGGTTCAGTTGTTCCCGGTGGAACAGTGCAATTAGCTCCGCAGCCTGAACCTGCGGGTGCGTTAGGTGCAATAGGTTCATATTTAAAGGGCGGTGGTATAGTTGGGCAACTTTTAGGTGGTGGAAATCGTCCTAGAGTATTTCAGCCAGATGAGGCACCGGCTCAAAGTTTATTACAAAAGGCTAATGAAAAAGCCAACGAGATTTCTAACCAACCAAAAATAAACGGTGGGATTACAGGTGCACCGATTGATAATACGCCTGTCCAATCTGCGCCTGTCCAAGATATACCGGGTATGTATCAAACGGTTGGTTTAGATGCCCTAGGTTCTAGTCAATATTTACCTCCGGCGCTTCAAGATATGTTAATGAGGGCAGGTAAGTTAGCTCGGGATGGTGGCCCTTCTATTGGGGGTAATCTAGGCGAAGGGGGGTATAAAATTAAAATTGACCCGTTTGGCCAAGATAAGAGTATTCAATTTAATTATAAGACGCCATTACAAGATTTAGGTATCGGTAAATTATTTTCCCAAAATATGGATCCGCGTCAGAATTTTAACGTAACGGTATAATGAGCTATGCTCGATAACGCCGACTTTTCTCACTTACCTCGCGAAAAAGCTGAACTTGCGTTTGTTATCGCCGAAGAGCTAAAACAACGTGAAGTCCGTAAACAATCGCGCGAGGACTTCTTAACTTATGTCAAAACGATGTGGCCTTCGTTTATTGAGGGTGCGCACCATCGTAAAATGTCCCAGACGTTTAATCGTATTGCGCGTGGTGAATTAAAGCGCGTAATTATTAATATGGGGCCACGACATTCGAAGTCAGAAATGTCGTCGTATTTCCTTCCATCTTGGCTCTTGGGCCTTAAACCTGATTTAAAGATAATTCAGGCAACGCATACTGGCGAACTAGCAGTGCGTTTTGGTAGAAAAATTCGTGACCTCGTAGATACGGACGATTATAAGAAAGTTTTTCAAGATGTTTCATTGCGAGCGGATTCCAAGGCTGCAGGACGATGGGAGACATCGAAGGGCGGAGAGTATTTTGCGTCTGGTGTCGGAGGTGCGATCACTGGTCGTGGTGCTGATGTTCTTATTATTGACGACCCGCACTCGGAACAAGACGCGATGAGCGAAACGGCCATGGATATGGCCTACGAATGGTATACATCTGGTCCCCGACAGCGTCTACAACCGGGTGGAACTATCGTTTTGGTCATGACAAGGTGGTCAAAAAAGGATCTTACAGGCCAATTAATGAAGGCACAGGCTATGGATCCGAAGGCTGACCAATGGGAAGTTATTGAATTTCCTGCAATTATGCCGTCTGGTGCGCCTTGTTGGCCAGAATTTTGGAAAATTGAAGAATTAGAGGGTATTCGAGCCTCGCTGCCGCACCAAAAATGGGCTGCGCAGTGGATGCAAGAGCCTACAGGCGGCGAAGGCGCGATAATTCAACGCGAATGGATCAAAATTTGGGATAAAGTAGCCCCGCCAACGCCTGAATATATTATCCAAAGCTACGATACGGCGTTTTTGAAGTCACAAACCGCTGATTTTAGCGCGATTACGACTTGGGGCGTCTTCCGTAACGAAGAAACCGACCAATATAACATAATTTTACTTGATTCGATCAAAGATCGTTATGATTTTCCGGAACTAAAACAGGTCGCTTACGAAAGTTATATACACTGGGATCCTGATTCAGTTATTATCGAGTCAAAAGCGTCAGGTTTACCGTTGACGCAAGAATTACGGGCTATGGGTATACCCGTACAAAATTATTCGCCTAATAGAGGGAATGATAAGATTGCTCGCACTAACGCTGTTTCACCCATTTTTGAGTCCGGGTTGGTCTGGGTTCCAGAAACAAGGTTCGCGGAAGAACTTGTCGAAGAATTGTGCGAATTCCCTAACGGAGAACATGACGACTTGGTCGATTCCACGACACAAGCCCTATTACGCTTTCGGCAAGGTGGGTTTATCCGCCAGCCGTCAGATTATGAGGACGACGAGCTTGAGTACAAACTCAAAAGTTTTGTATACTATTGACGGAGTAAAAAATGTCGGTTGAAAAGTCAATTTCTCAGTTGTTGGCGACTCCGCAAGAAGCGGAGGTTGAGGTAGAGACAACTGTGGAAGAGCAGATGCCGCTTTTTGCTTCTGATGATACGGTTATGCTTGATGATGGTAGTGCTATTGTCGGGTATGTTGAAGACGATGAGGATGACCAAGGTGACTTTTATTCAAATTTAGCTGAAGAAATGGATGAAGGAGAGCTTGATGAGTTGGCTACAGAATTACTTTCGTCGTATAAAGACGATCTGGAATCGCGTCAGGACTGGCTTAACCAATACACCGACGGCCTCGACCTCCTCGGAATTAAAACCGATGACAGGGAAGAACCGTTCCGTGGCGCAACCGGCGTCTACCACCCGCTCATCGCCGAAAGCGCGACCCAGTTCCAAGCGGGGGCGTACAAAGAACTCCTCCCGCCCGGTGGTCCGACGCAAACGCGCATCCTCGGCGACGAAACGCCAGAAATCTTAGAACAAGCGGAACGCGTCCGAAACTATATGAATTTTATGGTTTTGGACGTTATGGAGGAGTTTGATCCGGAGCTGGATCAAATGTTGTTCTATTTACCCCTCGCTGGCTCTACTTTTAAGAAAACGTATTTTGATCAATCTTTGAACCGTCCGGTCAGTAAGTTTGTTATGCCGGACGATTTAGTTGTTTCGTATACTGAATCAAGTTTAGAAACGACTCCGCGTTTTACGCACGTTATCAATATGAATGAAAACGACGTCCGTAAATTACAAGTTTCTGGCTTTTACCGTGATACTGAAGTATTTGGGGATGAATTTACTGATTTAGCTGATGCAAAAGATAAAGTTCAAGATTTAACAGGATTTCGCCCTAATGCTCAATCTAACGGTTATATAACCATTTTAGAAATGCATGTTGACCTTGATCTACCCGGTTTCGAGGAAAAAGACGAAGATGGCGAAGAAACGGGTATAGCTGTTCCGTATATCGTTACAATCCACGAACAAACTTCTGAAATTTTAGCGATACGAAGAAACTACGATCAAAAGGACACAGAAAAGTCTAAAATTCGGTATTTTACCCACTATAAGTTTCTTCCCGGTCTTGGGTTTTACGGTTTTGGTCTGATCCATATGATTGGTGGCTTAACAAAGTCAGCCACCTCAATCTTGCGTCAGTTAATTGATGCTGGCACTTTAGCTAATTTACCGGCTGGTTTTAAAGCACGTGGCTTACGAGTTCGCGATGAAGATCTACCGCTTCAGCCGGGAGAATTCCGTGACGTTGATGCACCCGGTTCGTCGATTCGTGAGGCGATTATGCCGCTACCGTATAAGGAACCGTCTGGCACACTCCTCCAAATGTTGGGCGTTCTTGTTGATAGCGGTCGGCGTTTTGCGTCCGTCACGGATATTAACGTAGGCGAAGGGAGCCAAGCTAATCCCGTGGGTACTACTGTTGCGCTCTTAGAACAAGGAACGAAGGTTCTTAGCGCAATCCATAAGCGCCTACATTACGCTCAGCGTCAAGAATTGCGTATTCTTGCTAACGTAATCAAGACTTATTTACCGCCTGAATACCCCTACCAGATACCCGGTGATGTAGGCGCAAGCGCAAAAGCTGACGATTTCGATGATCGTATTGATGTCGTACCGGTAAGTGACCCCGCGATGTTTAGTATGAGTCAGCGCGTTACTTTAGCGCAAACTCAGCTACAATTAGCCCAGTCCGCCCCTCAGCTTCATGATTTGCACGAGGCTTATCGCCGTATGTATATGGCGTTAAATATACAAAATGTCGATAAGATCTTGCCACCAAAAGACGAGGCTGCACCGAAAGACCCTGTTTCTGAAAACGTGGATGCTTTAACGGGTAAACCGCTAAAAGCGTTTGAGTCGCAGAACCACGATGCGCATATTGCAACGCATAGTGCATTTTTGCAAGATCCGAATATTCAAAAGAATACGGTCGCTACTCAAGTCCTTATGGCACATATGCAAGAGCATTTAGGTTTAAAATATCGTCAACAGGTTGAGCAAATTATTGGATTTCCGCTTCCAGCGGAGGGGCAAATTTTGCCTCCTGAACAGGAAGCGATGCTCGCCCAAGCTACTGCCCAAGCAACAGCACAGGTATCCCAAATGGCCCAGCAGATTGCAGGAACAGGTCAATTTGACCCAATCGTACAGTTGAAACAGCAAGAACTGCAAATTCAACAACAGGAAGTTCAACGTAAAGCGATGGCAGATCAAGCGCGTAATCAGCTTGAGGCCGCTAAACTTCAACAAGATGGCGAACTTAAAAAGGCTGAAATTTCTTCGGATGAAGATATTGCTGCACTCCGCGCAAACGTCACTTTAGCGACAAAGAGGTAATTATGGCTAATACACGTGTAAAAGATTTAATGGCGATGATTGAGACTGAATTAGATCCTGATCAGTTAGAGGTTTTAAAATTCGATCTAGCTCAAGCTTTGGGTCAAAAAGACGTTGGTGTTACTCCGAGACCGGGTAAAAAGAACGGCGTTAAAAGACGTTCAGGTGGCGGTTCTGAGATGACAGACAAACAAAAGAAATTTGCTGCGTTAGCGGAACCGAAAGATAAAATCACTTATGCTGATAAACTTGCAGGTGCTGGTGTAAAGCAAGCAAGAGACGGAAATTACGGTGGTAGCGGTGACGGAGATGAAGTTCTTGCTGCGGGCCGTTCAAGAGGCGGTCGTAAAGCGATCGGCGGGACAAAGTTTTCGGGGCTTTTTTAGTGGACCTTATTAGCTATTTGCTAGAAAAAATTGAAAAACGACAGGCAGAAATTAGTGAAACGCTAATGTCGAATGGGGTGTCTTCTATAGAGGACTACCAGCACTATATGGGCCGGGTTTCTGCTCTCGGTGAAATAGAACAACTTCTTAAAGAAACGCGAAAGCGTATGGAGACTGCCGACGATGACTAAAAGGTTATACGTTCCTGACCGTGTAATAGAGGAACGCCGAGCTGCTAAAATTGTTGAAAACAACAAAGCAGAATCGCAAAAGAAAAAAGATTTGTTAAATCCTGCTACTTTTGCTTTATCAGATGAGCAAGCGGATGATTCACGTTCTGCATTAGAACGTCTTCCAAAGCCAACTGGCTGGCGTATCCTTATTCTTCCATATACTCTGCCTCAATCTACTAAAGGCGGTGTTATCCTTTCCGATGAAACGCGTGAGCGCAATCAATTAGCAACGAATGTTGGTTACGTTGTTAGTTTAGGGCCAGACGCGTATAAGGACGAGGGTAAATTCCCCGACGGTGCTTGGTGCAAAGAAGGCGACTGGGTAATGTTTGGTCGTTACGCTGGTTCTCGTTTTAAAATCGATGGCGCAGAGCCTCGGTTGTTAAACGATGATGAAATCCTCGCGGTTATTGAAGATCCCCGCGATATTATTGCAGTTTAGGAGGCATTTATGTCTGATGTAAAAGAACGGGAAGAGGTCGCGGAAGAGGCCGAAAACCTAGAAATTGAAATTGAAGAAGAGGTCGCGGAAGGGGAGCAACAAGAAGCTCCCGAACAAGCGGCTTCGGATGAGGAGCACGAGCAATATTCGGAGGGTGTAAAAAAGCGTATTGATCGCCTAACGTACAAGATGCGAGAAGCTGAGCGTCGTGAACAGGCTGCTTTAGACTTCGCTAAAAAACTCAAAGATGAAAATGAACAACTTAATAAAAACTACACTGAAAGTGCAGCAGCGTTCGTAACTGAATCTGAGGGTCGTATAAAAAGCGAATTAGCTGAGGCTAAACGTGCTGTTAAGCTGGCTTACGAAGAAGGCGATTCTGAAGCTCTCGCGGATGCGCAGGAACTTGTTTCTCGTTTGGCTGTTGAAAACGATCGAATTTCACAAAACGGAGTACGTTTAAAACAAGAACAAGAGTCCGCTTCGCCTCCGGAAGAGGTCCAGCCCCCTGCTCAGCAACAAACACCTGCCGATCCAAGGGCTCAAAAATGGGCATCGGATAACGAATGGTTCGGAAAAGATGAAGGGATGACCTTTACAGCATTCTCTATTCATCGTAGACTGATCGAAGAAGAGGGATTTGATCCTGCTTCAGAAGATTATTATGCTGAGATAGATTCTCGCATACGAAAAGAATTTCCTCATAAATTTGAGGAACAAAGATCAGGACAACGGAAACCCGCCCAGACTGTTGCTCCTGCTAACAGAAATGTAAAAACCGGGCGCAAGACAGTTCGTTTGACTCAAAGTCAAGTGGCTATCGCTAAAAAACTCGGTGTTCCACTTGAGGAATATGCGAAACACGTGAAGGAGGCTTAAATGTCTGAAATAAACAAAAGAACTCCTCGCGCTTCCGAAACTCGCTCTAAAAATGAGCGCAGGAAACCTTGGAAACCAGCTTCATCTTTAGAAGCACCGCAGCCGCCTGAAGGCTATAAATTCAGATGGGTTCGAACAGAAATTCGTGGTGAAGAAGACCGCAAAAATGTATCTGGTAGAATCCGCGAGGGGTATGAGCCTGTTCGTGCAGAGGATTACCCAGATTTCGACGCGCCAACCATTGATGATGGTCGGCACGCAGGAGTCATCGGTGTAGGTGGGTTGATGTTAACAAAGGTTCCTGAAGAGATTGCTGAAAGTCGCACAGAATATTTTGAACGGCAAACAGCCGATCAAATGACGGCGGTGGACAATGATCTTATGAAGGAACAACATCCTTCCATGCCTATAACAAAAGATAGGCAGTCTCGTGTAACCTTTGGTGGTCCTAACACTGATTAGGCCGCTTAACTTTAGCCCTTCTAGGAGGACAAAATGGCAAATAACGATTTTGCTTTTGGTCTAAGACCAGTCCGTACTTTGGGTGGTACTGCGAACTTCACTGCGAACGAGTACACTATTCCGTCAGGCGCTTCTAACGCTATTTTCCAAGGTTCCTTGGTAATTATGCATGCTGATGGTGATATCGACATTGCAGCCGGATCTTCGGCTGATATTGTCGGTGTGTTCAATGGTTGTTTCTATACCGACCCAACTACGAAAAAGCCTACCTTTTCCAACTTTTATCCCGGTAGTATCGCAGCTAGCGATATCGTCGCACAAGTCTACGACGATCCTCGTATTGTATTTGAAGTACAGTGCGATGGTACTCTCGCGGCTACTGCAGTTGGAGAAAATGCTGACACTACTTCAACGACCAGTGGGTCAACAGTAACTGGACTTTCTTCTACTGAGATTTCGTCCACTACTGGTGCTTCTACTGCTCAGTTGCGTATTATTGGCATCTCTAAAGATCCTGACAACAGTGACACCGGTTCTGCAAATACGAATGCATACGTTTTGATTAACGAGCATGCGTATACGCAGACTGCTGGCACGTAATAGGGGAGCTAGATAATGCCTATTTCACGCGCACAACTAGCTAAAGAGCTTGAGCCCGGTCTCAATGCCCTCTTTGGCATGGAGTATGGTCGTTACGAAAACGAACATGCTGAAATCTTCGACACAGAATCTTCGGATCGAGCGTTTGAAGAAGAAGTGATGTTGACCGGTTTTGGTTCAGCACCAACAAAAAATGAAGGTGGAGCGGTAAACTTTGATTCAGCTCAAGAATCATTCACCTCTCGCTACACCCACGAGACCATTGCTTTGGCTTTCTCAATTACTGAAGAAGCCATTGAAGATAACTTGTACGACCGTTTGGCGTCTCGTTATACTCGCGCACTGGCTCGTTCGATGGCTCACACAAAGCAAGTTAAGGCTGCTAATGTCCTTAACAATGCTTTTTCCTCCAGTTTTACTGGGGGCGACGGCAAAGAGCTTTGTGCAACTGACCACCCGCTTTCTGGCGGTGGTACGTTGCGAAACGAGCTTTCTACTGCGTCTGATCTAAATGAAACGTCACTTGAACAGTCGCTAATTGACATCTCCGCGTTTATTGATGAGCGTGGG
>MDTG01031163.1_pt1 | contig 41978 bp, 45 predicted proteins | sample 811421 | NCBI WGS metagenome assembly MDTG01 (sample SAMN05326645, study PRJNA326480) | marine metagenome | isolation source: seawater | place: Pacific Ocean: South East | collected 2011 | reverse complement strand
TTCTACAATTAAAAGACTTGAATGTCTTTATTTGCTCACAGTTGTTGATATTGCATCAGTAAATAATAGTAGTTTAAATGATTGGGCTTCAAGACTCTTAAAACGATTGTACGATAAAAGCTTAGATTTATTTAAAAAACCTTTTTTGTATAAATATAATATTTTAACCTCAAAGAAACTTGTTCAATTAAAAAGGAAAGTTTTTTTGCTGTTAGATGATCAAAATAATCAAAAATTTGAGCAATTCTCCAAAATAGTTGACGACAGTTTTTGGTTTTCTCAATCAATTAAATCTATTGCAAATCAAATTAGTTTTTTTTTTAATGGAGAGAAATTAAAAAAGAAATTCGATTTCAGAGTTGATTTTAATAAAATTAATGGAGTTTTTGATGTTACCATTGCAACTTATGATAGGAAAAAACTATTATTAGATTTCGTTCAAAATTTCGCTTTTAATGACTTGGAGGTCTTAGAAGCAAGAATTTTTACCTTGAAGAATAAGGCAGTAATTGATAAATTCAAACTTTCAGTAAATTTTTCTAAAAATTTTAATAAACAAGATTTAGAAAGAAAAAAACTAAGATTGTTATTAATGTTAAGAAAAATTTATTACAATAACCCTATATTTCAGAAAAAAAATAGTCTTAAAGATAAATCAAAGAGATTAAACATTTTGCAAAAAGTCTCTCAAAAAAAATTTATAATAAAATTTAAAAATGAAATAGATCTTGAGAGGACTTGTATCAATATTACTGCTTTGGACAGGCCATTTTTTTTATTCGATGTTATAAAAATATTTTTTTCTCATAATCTAATTGTCGATATGGCCAAAATTTCTACTATAGGCAATATAGTCGAAGACACATTTTATGTTCATAAATCAAAAGGTTGTAAAATGTTAAAAAATAATGAGATGAAAAAAATTGAATTTGATGTAAAAAAAAAGCTTATTAAAGGGAAGTCATTTGTTTCTTAGAATAGTTTCGATAATTAGCTCATTAACTTTTATAAGTAGAATTTTAGGTTATTTTAGAGATTTTTTAATTGCACTTTCCATAGGAGCTAGTTATGTTTCAGATGCTTTTTTTATAGCATTACAATTACCAAATTTATTTAGAAGATTATTTGCTGAAGGAGCAATGAATTCTGCATTTGTTCCAATTGTATCCGGAATTAGAATTAGAGGAGGAGAGAGAAAAGGCGATATATTTTTGTCTGAAATTCTTACATTAATTGTGACCTTTCTTTTTCCTTTTATATTGATATTGGAGATTTTTATGCCGGTAATTATTAATTTAGTGGCTCCCGGTTTCGAAAATAATGAGGTCAAATTCTTGCTGGCAAATGACTTAGCGAGATTAACATTCCCTTTTTTATTTTTTGTATCGGTTAATTCTTTGTTTGGAGGATATCTGAACACTATGAGTAAATTTGCAGCAATGGCTTTTACTCCAGTAATTCTTAACTTGACAATGCTTGTTGTTTTGGTGGTGTGTTACGAAAATAGTGTGGAAAAAGTTCAAACATCAAAATTTTTATCTTTCGGAATTTCTTTTGCAGGACTTTTACAATTAAGTTGGTTGTATATGAATTTAAGAAAAAATAACGTTAGAATTTTCTTTTTCAAAGATTTATTCTCAGGCTTAAGCAATAATGCAAAAAAATTACTAGTTTTGTTTTTTCCTGCTGTTTTGGGGGGTGGTGTATATCAGCTTAATTTCTTGATAGACATGATTTTAGCATCTACATTACCTGATGGTTCAATTTCATATCTTTATTTTGCCGACAGGTTAAATCAACTTCCTTTGGGTGTTTTTGGCATCGCATTAAGCACCGCACTATTACCAATGTTGTCAAAGCAGATTAAAAAAAAAAGTGCTAGATCAAATGACACAATAAATCATTCAATTCAGTTAGGTATGATTTTATCTTTTCCAGCAGCTGGTGGGCTAGGTATTTTATCCATCCAGATTATTGATTTGTTATTTGTTAGGGGAGAGTTTTTATTTTCTGACGCCTTAGCAACAAGTAATGCATTATTTGCTTTTTGCTGTGGATTACCTGCTTTTATATTTGTAAAAATCTTAGCAGTTGTTTTTTTTGCAAGAAGCGACACTAGGACACCTGTTATTGTTGCATTTTTTGCTATGATTGTGAATCTAGCGTTTAATCTAATTTTGATCGATAAGTATTTACACGTCGGTTTAGCCTATGCAACTTCTATAGCCTCATGGTTTAATTGCATAGTTTTATTTTTAGTTCTCAAAAAAAATAAATTTTTAAGTATAACTAATAAAACTTTTGAAGTTGCAGCGAAGTGTATTTTCTCAACATTAATCATGGTAACATGTTTAAATTTCCTTTTAACGCATGATTTTTTTGACTCTTTAACACAAATAATTTTTACAAAAAAAATACTGATTGTTTTAGCTAACGTTATTTTAGGTTTCATTATTTATTTAATTTTAATATATTTTTTAAAATGCTTTTATATATTGAAATCTGCTGAGAAAGATGAATAAAAAATTCGATGATCTTGTTTTTTCTGGTGTACAACCCACGGGTAATCTGCATCTTGGAAATTATTTAGGAGCAATTAAAAATTGGGTGAATCTTCAAAATACAAACAAGTGCATTTTTTGTATTGTAGATTTGCATGCATTCACAGTTCCAAGAAATTGCTCTAATTTAAAAAAAAATATTTTGGAAGTTACTGCAGCATATATTGCAGCGGGTATTGACCCAAAAAAAAATATTATTTTTATTCAATCTCATGTTTCTTATCATTCAGAATTGTCATGGGTTTTGAGTTGTTTTACTCCTATAGGATGGTTAAATCGTATGACACAATTTAAAGATAAAGCAGGAAAAAATAAAGAAAAAGCACCTCTTGGATTATATTCTTACCCAGTTTTGATGGCAGCTGACATTTTGCTCTATAAAGCAACTAAAGTTCCAGTTGGTGATGATCAAAAACAACACTTAGAATTAAGTAGAAATATTTCTCAAGCCTTTAATAGATTCTATGAAACTGATTTTTTCCCGATTCCTGAACCATTGATCATTGGCTCTGCTGCTCGAGTAATGAGTTTGCGAGATGGCACAAAAAAAATGAGTAAATCTGATCCATCAGATTTTTCAAGAATAAATTTAAAAGATTCGAGTGATGAAATTTCAAAAAAAATTCAAAAAGCTAAAACTGATTCTCTAGATTTTCCAAAAGATGAGATAGAACTTGAAAAAAGACCTGAGATCAAAAATTTAATAAATATTTTTTCTTCAATTTCAAATGATCCAATAAAAAAAATTTTAAATGATTTTCAGCAAAAAGAGTTTAAAGACTTTAAAGAATCATTAAAAGAAATTTTAAATCAAAAAATAAATTTTATATCTTTGGAAATGAAAAAAATTTTGTCTGATGAAACATTTTTAAAAAATACACTTAAAGATGGAGCTGAAAAAGCAAATGAAATTGCAGAAAATAACATGAAAAAAATTCGAGAAATTATGGGTTGTTATTAATGGATTACTATCTTCCGATTGCAGATGTAGAAATCAATTTAATTGTAATTTTATTATCTGGTTTCTTTGTTGGTTTTTTATCTGGTTTGTTTGGTGTTGGTGGTGGATTTTTGATGACTCCGATTTTGATTTTCCTTGGCATTCCGCCTGCCACTGCTGTTGCAACAGAAGCAAATCAAATTCTTGGCTCTTCAATTTCAGGTGCATCAGGGCATAGTAGAAGAAATAATATTGATTTTGAGATTGGACTTTTTCTACTGATTGGTGGTATTTTTGGCTCAACCCTAGGTGTAATTCTTTTCAGATTTATGATTGATTCAGGAACAATTGATTTGGTGATTAGTCTTTTATACATAATTTTCTTGGCTATAATTGGAATACTGATGTTTGCAGAGAGCATAGTTTCCTCTATTAAGCCTAAAAGTATTTTAAGACAACAAAGAAAAAGAAGAACGATCTTAGACCAGTTGCCATTAAAATTTCGCTTTAGAAGGTCTAAAAAATATATTTCAATTTTGATCCCTATATTTATTGGCTCTGTAGTAGGTTTAATGGCTGCATTAATGGGTGTAGGTGGAGGATTCTTAATGGTTCCAGCAATGATATATTTAATGGGCATGTCTACAGTTTCAGCTGTGGGAACTTCATTGTTTCAGATTGTTTTTGTAACTGCTAATGTAACGGTTTTACAAGCGACAGTTAATCAATCAGTTGATCTGATATTAGCAGTTTTTTTACTAATAGGAGGTGTTTTAGGTGCTCAATTTGGTTCTAATTATACTACTAGATTTAAAGGAGAACACTTAAGAATGGCATTAGCATCACTAGTTTTACTCGTTTGCCTCAAAATGTCATTTGATTTAGCCAACGAACCATTGATGAATTCTAGAATAATAATACAGGAGATAAATTGAAATTTTTAATATCCATTTTTGTATTTATGATTGTTTTTTCAACAAATCTATTATGTAAAACTCTAAGTTTTGATTTACCAAACAATGAAGTATTTTTAAATTCGAAAACTTTTAAACCTACATTTACAATTTATGGTCATTATGAAGGAAAAGAATTTGTATACTTAAAAATTAAGGGCCCTTCACAAAAAGTAATATTACAAAAAAAAATAAAAGTGTTAAATATGTGGACATGGAAAAAAAGCGGTGAATTTTCTTTTCCATCTGTTTTTCATTTTTACACTAATAATAAAAATAATGATATTGATTTTAGAATAAAAAAAAATCTACACGATAATATTTTGTTACTAGGTAATGATGATGATAACTTAAAAAAAGAATTAATTAAAAATAAAATGTCTACGAAGTTATTTATGATTAGTAATGATTCTTTTGAAAAGATTGAAAAAAAAATACCTAGTTTTTTTAAAGTCCCAGTATTTCTCCCATACAATTCACCAACAGGTAAATATGAGATTATTATGGAGAAAATGAAAAAAAATACAGTAATTGAAGAAAAGAAAATTGAGGTATTTGTTAAGAAGAAGGGCTTAAATTCTTTTATTTATAGATTTGCACATAATTTTTCTTTCTTATACGGAGTATTTTGTGCGTTTGTAGCAATAGTTTTTGGACTTAGTGCAAGTTTTATTTATAGGAAATAATAATGAATAAAAAACTTAATTTTTTGGTAATAATTGATGACTCAATAGAAATGTTTCAAGCTTTGAGATATGCGTCAATCAGAGCAAGGAGATCAAACGGAAATGTTGTAATTCTATATACCTTCAATAATCTTGAATTTAGTCACTGGAAATCAGTGGAGAATATAGCTGAATTAGAATTGAAAGAAGAGGCAGAAAATAAGATTAAAGAATTAGAGGATTTTGTGTTTGAATTATCTCAAAAAAAACCTTTGAAATATATTATGAAAGGTGACAGAGTTGATTGTATTATTAACTTTCTTGACGAAAATAAATTTGTTTCTAATTTAATTTTAGCGGCATCATCTAGCTCTAGTGGACCCGGACCATTAATTTCTGAATTTACTGGTAAGTCAAGATTGAGTTTAAAGGTGCCGCTGACTATAATTCCCTCTAATCTTACTGAAGAACAAATTGACAATTTATTTTAATCTACTATTTTATAAATATGTTTATACAAACTGAAATGACTCCGAATCCTTCTACTCTAAAGTTCATTCCTGAAACAAAGGTTTTAGATTCTGGAACCTATGAATTTAGAAATAAAGAAGAAGCGTTGCAATCAAATCTAGCTAAAAATTTGTTTGAAAACCAAGCAGTGACAAATGTTTTTTTTGGAACAGATTTTATTACGATCACAAAAAAAGAGAACTATGAATGGGAGATGATTAAACCAGATATTCTTTCAAAAATAATGAATTTCTTTTCTTCTAATATTCCTATAATGGATGCAAACGCTCATTCATCTGTTAAGGAGGAGAGTCCTGAAGATAACTATTCTGGTGACGAATTAAAAATTGTTAAACAAATTAAAGTTCTTTTGGATGAAAAAATAAAACCAGCGGTTGCTCAAGATGGCGGTGACATTAGCTTTGTAAAGTTAAAAGACAATGTTGTCTTTTTAGAGTTAAGAGGAGCTTGTGCTGGGTGTCCTAGCTCTACTTTGACATTGAAATCCGGTATAGAAAATATGTTAAAATATTACATACCTGAAATTGTTTCAGTAGAAGCTGTTAATTAGTATATGATTTTTTCTTATTTTAAAGGTAACAATAGCCTTGTTAGCTTATTACTTTTAATGATAATTTCAAATTATTTAGTCGTAGCTGGTAGATACTTTTTTTTCGAAAAAGATTCGATTAGCTCTGTTCCAATAATCTACGAAATTTTAGATAATAATTCTAAAGAGTTTAGCCTAAAAGAAACTGAATCGGATTCAATAACATTATCAAATGAAATGCTAGGAGTTTTTGAAAGATATAACTTCACAATTGAAAGCTTTATAAATAACTCATACGAAAACTTAGTTGTTTTTTCTTCTCTCCCAGAAGACTTTTTAGAACTAGAACCAGCAAGATTAAAAAAAAGTCTTTTTATAAAAACCATATTACCAATAATTTTTCTTGAAAATGAAAGAGTCCTTGCAGAGAGGAAAAAAATTTTAGAATGGTGGACTGAAACAGACGGTGAGCAAATTAAGAGAGAGTTTTGGCCAGATTGGCTTAAAAAAATTAGTCAAAAATATTCTTTTGATGGTGAAAATATGGGAAATTTATTAATGAGAACTGATATTGTACCAATATCATTAGCTTTGTCTCAAGCAGCCATAGAAAGTGGTTGGGGCTCCTCAAGATACGCAAGAGAAGGCAACGCGATTTTTGGTCAATACACTTATGACCCTGAAACTGGTTTAATCCCTGCAGATAGAGCAGAGGAAAAAAAATTTTTGATAAAAAAATTTTTAACACTCTCTGATTCTGTCGAATCATATATAAAAAATTTAAACACTCACGATGCTTACTCTGATTTCAGAAAACTCAGAAAAGATTTAAGAATGAATGGAGAAAATATCAGTGGAGATCGTTTATCAGAAAAATTACTAAATTATTCAGAGAGAAGAGATCTCTATATTCTTGATATAAAAGAAGTAATAAAGATTAATAATTTTCTTAAATTTGATAAAATCTATAAGACACAAAAATTAATTAATTAGAATTTTTCCATACCAATGTAACTTGTTATTTTTGTTGTAGGCGGTACAATTGATTCTATTAACTCCCTTATCTAATTTATCTTTAAAATGTATTTCAATTCTTGAAGGTGGTATTCTTTTTATTTCAAATGATTTATTAGATGAGTGATAACAATTTATAGTATGTAAGGGTTGGCTGGTGGAAAATGAAATACTATTTTGAGGATCTTTTACTAATGTATCATTTGGTAAAACATCAAAGACCTCCAAAGGAAAGGAATCAACGATCATTTTAAATCTTTCAATTTCTCCAAATTTTTCATTGAGAGAAAAACGCGGTAGTCTGAATTTATTTTCACCACGATATATATGACTAGACTGCTGACCAAATGCTAACTTAAACCCTAATTGTTTAATTATATTTTCATTCTTAATAGAACTTATTCCGTATGGGAAGGAAAATACTTCGGCTGTAATCCCTAATTTTCGATCTAATTCTTGTTGGCATTCTAAAATAATTTTTTTTGCCTTTTTTAGGCTTAATTCATTAAGATTTGAATGGCTTGAAGTATGATTTTGGATTGAACCACCTTTGTCCTTTATCTCTTTTAACATTTTCCAAGTCATAAAATTAGAGTTATTATGGTTAGCAACGTAATCAGTTGAAATAAAAACAGTAAATGGAAAGTTATATTTTAATAATAATGGAAAGCCGTACTCGTAAAAACTTTTGTATCCATCGTCAATAGTTATGAAAAAAGTTTTTTCTGGAAATGCCTTCTTTTTCTCAAAAAAATCAACAAGATCTGAAATTGGTAAGACTTTATAATTTTTTTTCTTCAAATATCTTAAATGAGATTCAAACAACTCTGCACTTATACTCGTTGATGGATATCTGTTTTCGTTAAACCTATGATACATGAGAACAGTAGCAAAATTATTAATTTCTGCTGTTTTTAAATAATTCTTAAAACAAAGAAAGAAAACCAAAATCAAAAACAGATTCCGCATTTTTTATATAGTTAATGGTTGAGCTAAATCAGAATCAAATAATATTGGATACTTTTTGGAATTAAAAAGTTGATAATGCCACCATTCGTTTCTGAAGAAATCCCAACCGGCTGAGGACATAATTCCCAGTAAAAGATTTCTATTTTTAAAAGCCGTTTCTGAAATATCTTTTGTTCCGTGAAAGGACAAAGTGGAAAATTCATCAAATTCAGTACCCATATCTAGTTCATTATTTTTTTTGTCAACCAAAGTTAGGTCTACTGCAACACCTCTCGAGTGAGGGGATCCTATCTTTGGAGAAACAATAAAGTTAGAGTTAGGAAAAAACTCCCAGAGTCTTTCTTGAGATTCACTAGGTCGAAAACCGTCAAAAATTTTTATTTTATAATCAATTTTTTTGGCTAATTCGGCCGCAATCAAAAGATGTTCATATGCAACCTCATGTAGATAACACTCTTCTCTGGAGTAAATTTTCATACATGTAAAATTATTTGTGGTCGCATAACGCAAATCAATTATTATGTCTGCATTATTAGTAACTTTGACTAATTTCTGATTCATTGTAAGCTATTATAATATAATTTTTATGTTGTCGTTATCATTATTTTCATCAAGTAGAAATGTTTCTGTTGCAATTGCAAGGGGATCAAAAATTTTAAAATTTTTAGAAATAACTGAACAACAAACAAAGATAAGGTCAGATAAAATTTTAGAACTTATAAATGAAATTTTAAAAATATATGATAATCTAAATATAAGTGAAATCATCTTACCAAGAGGGCCTGGAAGTTTTACAACACTTCGAAATCTTTTATCGATCTCACAGGGTTTATCCATAACTAATAAGGCAAGAATATATACTTTAACAACTTTTGATATTTTTTTAACACACGTAGGATTTTCTGAAAAAGCAGTATTACTATTTTTTAGGGACTCAAGAAAGGATTTTTATTATCAATTTTTTGAGAATCAGAACTTTAAATGGGTTAAATCCTCGAAAATATTTTGTGGAGTTACGGACGAAATCAAAAAAAAAATATTATTATATTCTAACCTTAGAGGTTGGAATAGCTTAAAAGTTATCACGAATCAGTACGTTGATTTTTCTGATATAAATAAAAAAGCCAAGAAAATTAATCCAAACGCAAAGTCAGTGCTTAGGGCGCATTTGTTGGGTTTATCTTCAACAACAACAAAAATCTTATATCATTTACAACATTATGCAAAAAAAAATCAGATATAAGAAGATAGAAATTGAAGATTTGAAAACTCTTGAAAATCTTCAAAAGAAGCATGCTAATGAAATAAACAACATTTGGACAAGTAAAGAGCTTAAAAACCATATAAAAAAAAAAACAAGTTTTTCAAAAATTTCTAAATATGGAAAACAAACTATAGGGTTTATCATTTCCTCATACTCAGCATATTTCATGGATATTTTTTTAATTTTTGTAGCTCCAGAATTTCGAGGTAGGGGAGTAGCTAAAAATTTTTTAAAAGATATTGAAGCGTTTTGTAGACTAAATCTTATAAATAAAATTATTCTAGAGGTAAATGAGGATAATCAAGCTGCTTACTTTCTTTATCTTAAGTTTGGATTTGAAATAATTGGAAAACGTAAAGATTATTATTTCATGAATAAAAAAAAAAGTGATGCAATTCTTATGGAACTTAATCTATAATTCTGCAGTAACTATAATCTCATAATAATTTTTTTTAAAGCATTTGGTTTTAATTTTATACTTTTGGTCTATCAAAGTATCTTTAACGCTAACAAAATTTTCGATACCCTTTATTATTATAACTCTGTCTTCTTTATTTGAAGTGCTTTCAAGAAAAACTTTTGTCTTAACAAAGGTCATAGGACAAACTTCATTTGATACATCTAATTTTTTTTTTCTTTTCATTTTTTTTCATTTTTATTGTATATATTCTAATATTGCAATTTTTTAAATAAAGTGAACTTTGATTTACTTTCTAGCATTTATATAATAAGAAAAATGATTGAACATAATATTATAGAAAAATGTAATTTGCTTGGTTTGAAAATGACTGATCAAAGAAAAATTATTATACAAGTAATTGCTGATTCTAAAGATCATCCAGACGTTGAACTTGTTTTCAAGAGGGCATTCAAAATTGATAAAAGAATTAGCATTGCAACTGTATATAGAACTATAAGACTATTTCAGGAACATGGAATCATAGAAAAACACGAATTTGGAGGATCAAGGTCAAGATATGAAAAAGCTACGCATGCCCATCATGATCATCTGATTGATATAAAAAGTGGCAAAGTGCTAGAGTTCCAAAATGATGAGATTGAAGAATTGCAAAAGAAAATAGCTTCCAAATTGGGATATGAGCTAATTGAGCATCGTTTAGAACTATATGCCGTTCCAAAAGGGTGTGCAAGTTTTGGAAAAGATAAATAGAAGTATTAATTCAAAATTCAATTTTGAAGATTTTGTTGATTCAAATATTAGTTTTGAAGTTGATAGGTTTCATGTTCGTATTGTTAATAATGACAATTCTTTAATAAGAAGTGCACAAAAATTAAGATTTAATACATTTTTTAAAGAAAGTTTAATTAACAACTCGAAATATCTATTGGATTCAGATAAGTACGACAAATTTTGTAATCATTTAGTCGTAATAGATAAATCTATTTCGTCTAAATTTGTGGTAGGCACTTATCGTTTGATGGTTAATCCCTCTAATAACCCAAAAGGAGGTTTTTATACTGAAACGGAATTTGATCTTAACCAATTAAAAAAACTTAATTTAAAAATCTTGGAAGTTGGTAGATCATGCGTTCACAGAAATTATAGAGACGGAAAAATAATTAGACTTTTGTGGAGAGGGCTATCTACATATATTAAAAAAACAAAAGTTGATTTAATCATTGGTTGTGCAAGTTTTCAATGCTGTGACACTGACAAAATTAAAAACCAATTATCTTTCTTAAAAAATTTCCATTCTGCTCCAAAAAAATACCAAACTTTTGCGCTTAAAAGTAAAAGCGTCAAATGGAAAAATGTTGCTATCAGTAGAACTGCTAAGTTAAAAATTTTTAAAAGTCTTCCGCCTTTAATAAAAGCATATTTGAGAGTAGGAGCATGGGTTGGTGAAGGGGCAGTATTTGACCCGTTTTTTAAAACTATTGACATATGCATTATTCTCAAATCAGACAAGATTGATCCAAAATATTTAAAAATGGCAGTTAATTATTGATGTATTATTCTCCACTTTTGTCAATTTTTAGGCTTTCTATATTAATACCTTGGACAATAATTTGTAGTGTAGTTCAGATGGGTTTTTTTTTCCTTCCAAAAAAATTTTCATTTGTTATTCCAAAAATATTTTTTAAAGGGTTGTTAACTTTGTTTGGAATTTCTCTGAAAATTTATGGGAGGGCCAATAAAAAGGGAACATTATTCATTTCCAATCATACATCATACTTAGATATTATAATTTTAGGCTCAAAGTTAGGCGGAAAATTTGTAGCTAAATCAGAAATTTCTAATTGGCCTATTATTAATTTTGTAGTTAAGCTTGGCAAAACAATTTTTATAAATAGAAAAGAAATATTAAAGTCTAGAAATCAAGTAAATATTTTATCAAAAAATTTAAGAAATGGTTTCAATGTAATACTTTTTCCAGAAGGAACATCAAATGATGGCACGCAAATCTTACCATTTAAAAGCTCATTATTTGGCATTGTAGAAATATCTGAAAATAGAATTTTCGAATTACAACCTGTTTCAATTAATTACACAGGTTTCGATGGGCTGCCTGTAAACAGAATTTTTAAACAATTTTATGCCTGGTATGGAAGTGTAGACTTAGCTCCACACGCTTGGAAACTTATGGGGTTGGGAACTTGTGAAATCACAATTAATTTTCATGACGCATTAGAATTTTCAAGATTTAAATCTAGAAAATCAGCAAGTAAATACTGTTATGATATTATTTCAAAATATAAATGTAATACTGTAAATAAATTTAACCTTTAATTTTGGTTAAATTTTGCTTAATTTAGTAAAATGAGAAAACTTTTTTATATTAAAACATACGGTTGTCAGATGAATTTTTACGATTCTACAAAGATACAAGATATTTTAAAACCTATGGGATATACCCTTTCAAAAGAGCCAGAAAATTGTGAATTAGCAATATTAAATACATGTCATATTAGAGAAAAAGCATCTGAAAAAATGTATTCTGATATTGGACGACTCAGCAAGTACAAAAAAAATAAGAAATTAGCTGGTGGAAATATGATAATTGCTATTTGTGGTTGCGTAGCACAGGCCGAAGGAAGTGAGATAATTAAAAGAAACAAAAACGTAGATATTGTTTTAGGACCTCATAATTATCATAAATTGCCTTCCATTCTATCGAAGAATTTAAAAAATCCTGTTATAAAAAATGAATTTGATGTAAGAGAAAAATTTAATTTTTTCCCAAAGCCTTCTTCCTCAGGAGTTACAGCTTTTGTTTCAATACAAGAAGGTTGCGATAAATTTTGCACCTTTTGTGTTGTCCCATATACAAGAGGTGCAGAATATTCCAGAAATGTTTTGGATATTTCTATCGAAGTTAAAAGGCTAGTTTCTCTGGGAGTTAGAGAAGTAACACTTTTGGGACAAAATGTGAATGCTTACAATGGAAAATTTGACTTTCAAGATTCAAAAAATTTATATTCTTTAGCTCAATTATGTTCTTTTCTTTCAAAAATAAAAGGATTGGAAAGAATTAGATATATTACTTCTCATCCTGCAGATATGACAGATGAGCTAATATTAGAACACAAGAATAATTCTAAGTTGATGCCATATCTTCACTTGCCAATTCAATCAGGTTCTAATAAAATTTTAAAAGAAATGAATAGAAGATACACTAAGGAGACATATTTAAAAATTGTAGAAAAACTAAGAAATAGAACACCAAAAATTGCATTAACTTCAGACTTCATCGTAGGATTTCCAGGCGAGAACAAATCAGATTTTGATGATACGATGGATATTGTTAAGTCTGTTAAATTTGCTGGCTCATATTCTTTTAAATATTCTCCAAGACCTGGAACTCCAGCTTTCTTGAAAAAATTTGATTTAGACGATAGAATTATAAATGACAGATTGAACATATTGCAAAAAGAACTAAATTTACAACAAAAGCAGTTTAATGAAAAATGTATAGGTTTAAAGATGAAGGTGTTGATTGAAAAATTTGGGACAAAAAAAAATCAATATGTTGGCAGAAGTGAATACCTTCAGCCTGTTCATATATTCTCTAGAGAAAACTTAATTGGAAAACTAGTTAAAGTGACAATTAAATCTTTAACCTCTTTTTCTTTACATGGAACATTATCTTAAAATGAGTCAATATTGAGCAATCTTAAAAACTCTAAAGAAACAAAAAATGTGACAGAAATATTATCATTTAATAATAATACACATATGTCAGTAATGTGTGGTCATTCTGATGAGAATTTAAAGAAAGTAGAAACAGAATTCGATATAAAAATTATCCCTAGGGGGAATTTAGTTTCAATTATCGGATCTAAAAGTAGTGTTAGAAAAGCTACTTTTGTTTTGAGAAATTTATACAAGTCTGCTGAAAATAATAATCAAATTGATTACGGAGAATTAAAGGGATTCATAAATATGACTAGAGCAAATGATCATGAGACAACCAATGAGAATTTCGTTGAATCAATTTTTGTTAAAGCTGGCAAAAAACTTCTTCGTCCTAGGTCAAAAAAACAAAGGGATTACTTTAAATTGATTCGTGAAAAAGAACTTGTTTTTTGTTGTGGACCTGCAGGCACAGGTAAGACTTATCTGGCAGTTGCGTTTGCAGTTTCTATGCTCAAAGCAGGTCAAGTTGATAAAATCATTTTATCTAGACCAGCAGTTGAAGCAGGCGAGAGACTTGGTTTTTTGCCTGGAGATCTTAAAGATAAAATTGATCCATATTTAAGACCTATCTATGATGCCTTAAATGAAATGTTATCATTTGATGAAGTTATAAAAAAGATTGACTCAGGTCACATTGAAATTGCACCCCTTGCTTTTATGAGAGGAAGAACATTATCAAATTCCTTTATAATTCTTGATGAATCACAAAACACTACTCCGGTTCAAATGAAAATGTTTCTTACAAGACTAGGAGAAAATTCTAAAATGATAATTAATGGAGATTTATCTCAAGTTGATTTGCCCTCCGGGACAAAATCTGGATTAAGGCAAGCTATAAATATTTTAAGTAAAATTGAACAAATTGGTTTTATTGAGTTTAAAGATAAAGATGTTGTCAGAAATTCGCTTGTTTCAAAAATTGTAAAAAATTATCAAAAATTTGAAAAAACTGAAGGTATTGGAGATAAATATATTTCTAAAGCATCTTATGAAGATTAAACTTAAATTTCAAAAAAATTTAAATTTTGATAAAAAGCAAATTAAATCTATTATTAATAGAACAATCCTAGAGGCATTTAAGAATTTAGAAATTAACAATAATTTAGACTATGAAATAAGTGTATTTGCAACTGATAACAATTATATAAAACACTTAAATGAAAAATATCGAAAAAAAAATAAGATTACAAATGTTTTATCTTTTCAACAAGACTTAATGATAAAGGATAATCAAGCAAAAAAAATTATATTGGGTGACATAGTCATTTCACTTGAAAAAGTAGAATCTGAGTCAATTGTTCAATCTAAAAAGTTCAAAGATCACTTGTCACACATGATTTTGCATGGATTCATGCATCTTTTAGGCTATAAACATGAAAATGAAAAAAATGCAAAAATAATGGAAAATAAAGAAATTAGTATTTTGTCAAGACTGTCTATCAGTAATCCATATTTTGAGAAGAAAAAATGAATACACAAAAAACTATTTTAAACAAACGAGCAGATAAACATGAGTAATATAAAAGCTTACTTTATGCAAATTATTAAAAAGTTTTTTTCTCCAAATAGAAAGGTAAATTATAAAGAGGTCATTGATGATTTAATTGACCAACAAGATATATCAGATAAGAAAATTGATGATAAAACTAAAAAGATTTTTAGTAATGTTATTGACATTCACAATAAATGTGTAGAGGACATAATGGTCCCTAGGGCAAATATTGTTGCCATCTCAGATAGCTCATCACTAAAAAACTTATCATCTTTAATGAGTGGATCAAAACATTCTAGAATTCCAATATTTGAAGATAATCTCGATAAAATTGTTGGTATGGTTCATATAAGAGATTTGTTCAACTTATTAAAAGATTCCAAAAATCTTAAAATTGAAAAAAAACTAACAAAAACCATTTTAAGAAAAATCTTATTTACCTCTCCTTCAATGAAGATTTTAGACTTACTTCTTAAGATGAGATCAGAAAAAATACACATGGCCATTGTTGTGGATGAATATGGTGGAACTTACGGATTAGTTACAATTGAAGATCTTGTTGAAGAAATTGTCGGAGAAATTGAAGATGAGCACGATATGGTTCAAAGAGAATACTTTAAAAAAATCTCGAAGCATGCCTTTGAACTTTCAGCGAGAATGTTGATAGAAGATTTTGAAAAAAAAGTTGGAAAAATCGTAAACATAAAAGAAAAAAATAAAGTTGACACAATTGGTGGGTTAGTATTTGTTTTAGCCGAGAGAGTTCCTGGCAGAGGTGAGGTTATTAATCACCCTTCAGGAATAGAGTTTAGCGTAGTAGAAGTTGATGCTAGAAGGATAAAAAAGCTTTTGGTACAGTTTAAATAAATGAATACATTTTTTTTTTTTTTGTGGGGATGTCTTTCTTCATTACCACTACCTAATTTGTATTTAATTCCATTAGGAACCCTCGGTTTTTACAAATTTTTTAAAAATATTACAAATGTAAACTCATACAAAAAAATTTTTTTGTATGTAACCTTTTTTTCTTTTGGGTATTTTTTGTTAGGATTTCATTGGATAATTTTTCCATTACTAGTTGAGAAGAGTTTTGTTACTTTTATACCACTAGTTATAATAATATTTCCATTATTTCTAAGTTTGTTTTTATCTTTACCACTTTTTTTGATTGGTATTTATAAAAATAGTATTTTTTTTAAAAGAGAATTAATCTTTTCAAATTCACTTATTTTCTCTTTACCGATTTTTGTTTTTGAATATTTAAGGTCAATAGTTTTAGGTGGTTTTCCTTGGAATCTATTTTCTCATATTTGGGGGTTTAATTATCATTTTATGATAATATCAAAATATATTGGAGTTCATGGCCTCTCATTTTTGACAATATTTTGGTTTATTCTTACTTCTTGTTTATTCATTAATAAACATTATAGATATTCTTTTTCTGTCTTTTTTTGTTTTCCTTTGTTTTTGTATATGTTTGGACTCACATTTATTGAAAAATCTCTAGAACAGAAAGTACAAGTTAGACTAGTGCAACCTAATATACCGCAGGAGTTAAAATGGAAGAGTGAATATAAAAATCAACATTTATCGAAATTATTAAATTTATCACACAAAAAGAAAGACACATTGTCTTCAAGAATTATTGTTTGGCCAGAAGTTGCTATTACTGAATTTTTAACAGAAAATGACAAATTGATTGATTTTTTAAAAGATAATTTAAAGAAAAACGAAGTATTAATTACTGGTGGATTAAGAAGAGAAAATAAACAAATCTTTAATACCTTTTATAAAATTGACAGAAATGGATATAGTTACTTTGATAAAATTAAGTTAGTCCCATTTGGAGAGTTCATACCATTAAGAAATTTTTTTCCTTTTAAGACATTAACTCATGGAAGTAAAGATTTCTCAAAAGGAACAATAAAAAGAGTTTTAAAAATTTCTAACTTAGATGTCATTATAGAACCATCTATTTGTTATGAAGGAATTTTTAAAAATACAATTAGTGATGAAATTAATCTAATAATAAATATAACAAACGATGCTTGGTTCGGTAGCACTACAGGTCCGTATCAACATCTCGTTGCTGCAAGATTTAGGTCATTGGAGAGAGGATTGCCATTTGTAAGAGTCGCAAATTCTGGAATTTCTGGAGCATATGACGTAAATGGTAAATCTTTAAAATCAGTTGATTTGAATACTAGTGGATTTATAGATTTAAACATAAGTATGGGAAAAAATGGGTCTTTATTCTCAAAATTAGGTAATATTCTCATCCTCTATTTGATCGTTTTAGTCCTGGTTTTGAGCATAATATTTGATCTTTTTATTTTTAAAAAAAGGTTGCTAAAAAATTAGAAGCAATTACTATCAAAATTTATTTTCAAATATAATTACATGACATTTTCAGAAAATTACATTTTCACTAGCGAGTCTGTTTCAGAGGGTCATCCTGACAAGGTTTGTGACCAAATTTCTGATGGAATTCTTGACCTATATCTCACTGCTGACAGAAACTCTAGAGTCGCATGTGAAACATTAGCAACCACTAATAGGGTAATTGTATCAGGAGAAGTAAATATTAATAAAAATAAGGATAGTGTCACAAAAGATAAAATAGAATTATTAATTAGAAATATAGTTAGAAAAATTGGTTACGAGCAAAAAGGGTTTCATTGGGAAAACTTGCATATTGAAAACTATCTTCATCAACAGTCTTCAGACATAGCTATGGGGGTAGATGAAGTTGAAGATAAAAAAACACAAGGAGCGGGAGATCAGGGCATTATGTTTGGTTTTGCTTGCACCGAAACACCAAACTATATGCCAGCAGCTATTGAGTATTCTCACAAAATATTAAAATCTTTAGCTAAATTTAGACATGAGAACAATTCTTTTTTTGGCCCAGACTCCAAAAGCCAAGTAAGTGTAATATATGAAAATTCAAAACCTGTAGGCATTGATTCAATAGTCGTTTCTACGCAACATACTGATAATGTTGGAAATCAAGAAGTTAGAGAAAAGGTAAAGTCATTAATAAGTAACTCTATTCCAGATGGTTGGATGCCTCAGGATAAAAAAATATTGATTAATCCAACAGGTAGATTTGTTACTGGTGGTCCAGATGGTGACACAGGGTTAACTGGAAGAAAAATTGTTGTTGATACTTATGGCGGTGCTGCTCCACATGGAGGCGGTGCATTTTCAGGAAAAGATCAATCTAAAGTAGATCGTTCAGCAGCTTATATGGCACGATACCTTGCAAAAAACATTGTAGCCACAAAATTAGTTGACAAATGTTTGATACAATTATCCTATGCCATTGGTGTTTCAAGACCAGTTTCGATATATATCAAAATTAATAAAAATTCGGATGTAGATGTTAAGAAACTTATAAATACTATTAATGATATCGTAGACTTGTCACCTTCTGGAATTAGGAAGCATTTAATGCTTGATAATCCTATTTATTTTGATACTGCTTCTTATGGCCATTTTGGTCGACGACCATGTGAAAAAACTGGTAAATTCACATGGGAAAAAGTTGATATCGTAGGCGAAATTCTTTCAAGGCTTAAGTGAAAACTTTTTATGGAAGAAGGTTTTCACGAAATCGTAAAAATCAAACATTAGATCAAAATTTAGTAATAGAATCTTATGTTACTGAAAAAAATATAAAAAAAAAAATTAGAAATTTTAGCAAAGTTTTTAAATGTATAAATTTAGAAATTGGTTTTGGTAATGGTGATAATCTCATAAATTTAGCAGTTAACAATCCTGATATTGGGTTTGTTGGCTGTGATCCATTTTGTAGTGGTAATGTTATTACTTTAAAAAAGATCTCATCAATGTCGTTGACAAATATTCTAATATCAAATTTAGATTTTCATCAATTCTTTAAATATTTGCATAATGTGAAATATGATAATATTTTTGTTCTGTTTCCTGATCCATGGCCAAAGAGGAAACATGTAAAAAGAAGACTAGTCAATGGTGAATTTTATAAAATGATTAAAACAGTAATAAAAAATAAAGGTCAAATTTTTTTGAAAAGTGATAATATTGATTATATCTCCGAAATGGTTTCTCTATTTCTTAGTGATGGAAAATTTTCAATGGTTAGAACTTTTTTGAAGAAACAAAACTTTTTTCCTCTTAAATATACTAAATATGCCATTAAAGCAGTTAAAAATCATAATTTTCCACACCTAATTGTGTTTCAATATGTAATTTAATAAATTTAAATTTTGAAATTAAAATTTATTAAATTTTAGATTATAATCCTTAAAGTTAAAAAAATTATTAATTTATTTAAGTTTTATAAAAGTATTGGTATGTAAATAGTATCTTTAAAAATTTAGACAGGTAATAAGAGATGAATAAGTTGCAAGAAAATAATAAAGAGGATTTATTTCTAGTTGATCTATTGGAAATTGCAAAGAACCTTGCCAAGGAAAAAGGTATTGATTCCGAAGAAGTGCTAAGTGCAATGGAAAATGCGATTGCAAAAGCCGGAAGAACAAAATATGGACAAGAGTTTGACATAAGAGCTCATGTTGATAGAAATTCTGGTAAAATAGGCTTGTTTAGGTATCTCGAGGTTGTTGATTCGTTGGACACTCAACCAGACGAAGGTAAAGTCAATAAAATTGAATTAAATGAAGCAAAAAAAAAGAATTCTGAGGTAAAAGTAGGAGAACATATAATTGATCAATTACCTCAAATAGATTTTGGTCGAATAGCTGTACAAACTGCTAAGCAGGTAATCGTTCAAAAGGTCAAAGAGGCAGAAAGGTCAGTGCAATTTGAATTATTTAAAGATAAAATAGGTGAAATTGTTAATGGCATAGTTAAAAGAGTTGAATATGGAAATATAGTAGTCGATTTAGGTAGAGCTGAGGCACTTCTTAAAAGAGAAGAATTACTTAATCGTGAAACTTTTCGAAGATCAGATAGAGTAAGAGCTTATATCATGGATGTTAGAGAGGAATCTAAAGGTCCACAAATTTTTCTATCTCGTGCACACAACCAATTCTTGGTAAAATTATTTGCTCAAGAAGTTCCAGAAATTTATGATGGTATAATAGAAGTTAAGTCTGTTGCAAGAGATCCAGGAAGCAGAGCAAAAATTGCAGTATATTCCAAAGAAAAAAGCATTGATCCTGTAGGTGCATGTGTTGGAATGAGAGGAAGTAGAGTGCAAGCGGTTGTAAATGAGCTTCAGGGAGAAAAAATAGATATTGTTTTGTGGTCAGAGGACACTGCAACTTTTGTAGTAAACGCATTAGGACCTGCCGAAGTTGATAAAGTTATAATCGAAGAAGAGTTACATAAAATTGATATTATTGTTCCTGATGAGCAACTGAGCCTAGCCATCGGTAGAAGAGGTCAGAATGTTCGTCTTGCAAGTTCAGTTTCTGGCTGGGATATTGATATATTAACCGTTAGCCAAGAGTCTGAAAGAAGAAACGAGGAGTTGAAAAGAATTTCACAAATTTTCATTTCCGCTTTAGATGTTGATGAAGTTATAGCCCACCTTTTGGTTACAGAAGGATTCAGTTCGGTTGAAGATCTGTCACTAGTTACTGTCGAAGAGCTGACATCTATTGAAGGGTTTGATGATAATTTAGCAAATGAACTAAAGGAACGAGCTAAGGTATATCTTAAGAAAACTGATGAGGAAAATATTAAAAAGGCGAAATCTATGGGAATTGAGGATTATCTTATTAACAATACCCCTTTTAATTCAAAACAGCTCATTTTATTAGGAGAAAAAGAAATTAAAACTAGAGATGATTTGGCTGACCTATCAAGTGAAGAGTTAATTGATATTATTGGCACAACTTCTTTACAAAAATTGAAAGCTGATGAAATAATAATTGAAGCAAGAAAACACTGGTTTGACAAAGTTTAAAGTTATGGAAAAAGACACCGAAAAAAAAAGAACACTTACTGGAACTCTTGAATTAAAAAAAACATTTGATGCAGGAAAGATAAAACAAAGTTTTTCTCATGGAAGGTCAAGGTCTGTGACTGTTGAGGTGAAAAAAAAAAGATCTTTCAAGAGCAAAATAGCAGATATAAAAAGTACTGAAATTGAAGATGAAAATAAGACACATAAAACTTCGGAGAAAATGAAATCTCTACAAAATAAAGATAAAGATCTTATTGTCGAAAATATTGAGATAAAAAAAGAGGTTGAAGATCAAAGTTTAACGGAAAAAAAAGTATTTTCAGATAATAAGTTACCTTCTAAAGAACCTAAAAGAGATAATATTAAAAATACTAATATAACTGAAGACATTGTAGAAGAGGACTCTGAAAAAACAAAAAAAATTAAGAGCCTTAAACTTATTAAGGTTCCAAAAAAACAAGACGAAAGAAGAAAAGGTAAGCTTACAATTTCTCAAGCTCTTGAAGAAAACAACGAAAGAGTAAGATCAATGGCTGCAATAAAAAGAGCAAGAGAAAAAGCTAAACTTAGATTATCTCAAACCGAGGATATTAAAGAACAGGTAAAAGAAAAAAAGAAACGTGAAATTATTATTCCTGATTTTATTGCAGTAAACGAGTTAGGTATGAGGATGGCTGAAAAAACATCTGATCTTATTAAGGTTTTGATGAAATTGGGAGTTATGGCTACAATTAATCAAACCATCGACGGTGATACTGCTGAATTAGTTGCAATTGAATTTGGACATGTTCCAAAGAGGGTTAGTGAAGGCGATGTTGAAATTGGTCTATCAGGACAAACTGATCAAGATGAAGAATTAGAAATGAGACCTCCAGTTGTAACCATAATGGGCCACGTTGATCATGGTAAAACTTCTTTGTTAGACGCAATAAGAGAAAAAAAAGTTACTCAAACAGAGGCAGGAGGGATAACTCAGCACATTGGTGCATATATGATTGAAGCTAATGGAAAAAAAATTACTTTTTTGGATACACCTGGTCACGCAGCCTTTAGCCAAATGAGAGCTAGAGGTTCAAACGTAACTGATATCATCATATTGGTTGTGGCTGCCGATGATAGTGTTAATGATCAAACTATAGAGGCAATTAGTCACGCTAAAGCTTCCAAATGTCCTGTAATAGTTGCCGTGAATAAAATAGATCTTCCAAATGCAAATCCTGAAAAAGTAGAAACAGATCTTATGGCCCATGAAGTTATTAGTGAAAAAATGGGAGGAGATAATGTCTTTATCAAGGTTTCAGCTAAAAAGAAAACTGGTATTGAAGATCTAATCGAAGCGATATTATTGCAGTCTGAAATTTTAGAGCTTAAAGCTAATTATGATAGAAAAGCTGGAGGCGTTGTAATTGAATCTAAAATTGAAAAGGGAAGAGGACCTGTAATTTCAGTTTTAGTGCAAAAAGGTAAACTTAATGTTGGAGATGTGGTAATTGCTGGCAAAGAATGGGGAAAAGTAAGGGCATTATCGAATGATGAGGGTAAGAGGCTTGAAACAGCATTTCCTAGTTTTCCTGTAGAAGTTCTTGGGTTATCTGGTGCTCCAGAAGCTGGAGACGAGTTGGTAGTTGTAGAAAATGAATCTAGGGCAAGAGAGGTAACGCAATATAGAGATAGGTTGAAAAGAGTCAGAGATAATGCCTCAATAAAAAGAGGAACAGTTGATCAAATGATATCTGAAGCTAGTTCGGATGTTTCCACCGAGTTTTCTGTTATTATTAAAGCTGATGTTCATGGATCAAGAGAAGCTATTGAGCAAAGTTTACTGAAACTAGATGTTGCAGAAGTAACAATAAAAATTTTACATACTGGTGTTGGAGAAATCAATGAATCTGATGTAACTTTGGCTATTGCGACAAAATCTATAATCTTAGGCTTTAACGTAAAAACAAACGTTCAAGCAAGAAATTTAGCAAAAAGGGACAATATTAAGATTAAAAATTATTCTATAATATATGAGGTCATAGATGACGTTAATAAAATGATGAGGGGTAAATTAGAACCTGAATTTAAAGAGATATTAATTGGCAAAGCATTAGTAAAGAAAATCTTTAAAGTATCTAAATCTGATAACATCGCAGGATGTGAAATTTTAGATGGGTTTGTGACAAGTAAATCAAAAGTTAAAGTTATAAGAAATGATGAAATCATCAACAATACTGATGTTGCAAGTTTGAGAAGAGAAAAAAATGAAGTTAAGGAGGTAAAAGTTGGTCAAGAATGCGGAATAGGTTTAATAAATTTTAACACATTTCAAGAAAATGATTTATTAGAATTTTACTCTTTAGAGCAAATTGAAGGCACGTAGAAAAAATGTTAAAACTCAAGAAAAAAAATCATCAAAGACAATTAAAAATATCAGAACATCTTAAGAGAAGCTTATCTGATATCACAAGAAGTTGTTTCTTCGAAAATATTGATACTCCATTCAAAATTTTAATATCAGAAGTGAATGTGTCTATTGATCTTAAAACAGCCTACGTTTTTGTTTTGCCAATTTGGTTAAAAGATAAAAAGCTTGGAGAATTGGAGTTTCTAGACGTTTTGCGAAGTGAAACTCATGTTTTTAGAAAAAAACTTGGTACTTACTTGTCAATGCGCCATACACCAAAGATTATTTTTAAGATTGATACATTAGAAAAAGAGTCACAAAAAATTGAAAATTTATTCAATGATCCAAAAATTGCTCAAGATTTAAATTAATCATTTATGATTGAACAAAAAGAGCTAAGAGAAAAAATTCATGGTTGGATATTTTTGGATAAGCCCAAGGGAATTTCATCAAATAGCGCGTTACAAAAAGTAAGAAAACTTTTTTTAGGATGTAAAGCTGGATATGTCGGAACACTTGATCCACTGGCTTCAGGCTTTTTGCCTATTGCCTTGGGTAAAACAACAAAATTTATTAAATTTCTTGAAAATGTTCATAAAGAATACATCACCTCAGTGATTTGGGGTATTAAAACATCTACTGGAGATCAAGAAGGGAAAGTTTTAGAGGAAAAAAAAATTTATCCTAATAAGGAAATGATCATATCTAACTTAAAATTTTTTATTGGAATTTTGAAGCAAGTTCCACCAAAGTACTCAGCTATAAAAATTAATGGTGAAAGGGCATACAAGTTAGTAAGAATGGGAAAAGATTTTAGTATAAAGCCAAGAGATGTAAATATATTTGAATTTGAACTTAAGAATCTTAAAAACAAAACAGAAAGTGAATTTTATGTAAAAGTAAGTTCAGGAACTTATATTAGAACTTTGATTCAAGATTTAGCTAAATCCATGGGAACATTAGCTCATTTATACTCCCTTCGAAGAATTGGAGTGGGGAATTTAGACAAAAAACTAATTTCACTGGATTCTTTGGAGCATATGATGCATATTGACAAATTAATTAAGGTTTTAAAACCAACTGAGGACATATTTCAGGGGGTGAAAGTTTTTAATTTAAATAAGAATGAGGCGAAGCTTATTAATAATGGTGTTAAAATATTAAAGTATGGTGAAAACAAATCGTCAAATACATTTGCATTAGCAAAATATAAAGAACAATTAGTTGTTGCAGGATTTATCAATAATGGATATTTTTGCCCTAATACAATTATGAATGTAAATTTTAATAGTGGAGAATAAGGAGAAAAATATGTCGATTTCAGCAGATAAGAAATCAGAAATAATAAAGAATTATTCAGAAAATGAAAAAGATAATGGTTCAACAAATATACAAGTAGCGGTTTTGACCCACAGAATCAACAATCTAACTAATCATCTTAAGAATAACAAAAAAGATCAAAGTACTAGAAGAGGACTTTTAAAACTTGTAGGTAGAAGAAAAAAACTTTTATCTTACTTAAAAAATAAAAATTCAAACAAGTATAAAGATTTAATTAAATCTTTAGCTTTAAGACATTGATTAAAAAGTTGATTTCATAGCATATAGGTAAAAAAATGTTTAATATAAAAACTAGAGAACTAGATTGGCAGGGTTTAAAACTTAAATTAGAGACAGGAAGGATAGCCAGACAAGCTGATGGAGCAGTGTTGGCTACTTTAGGTTCTACAACAGTATTGTGTACAGTTTGTGCAGTAAAAAAAAGTGATCCATCGCAAGATTTTTTTCCGTTGTCTGTCCATTATGTTGAAAAAGCATATGCAGCAGGAAAAATCCCTGGTGGTTTTTTTAAAAGGGAAGGTCGCCCATCTGAGATTGAAACACTCAATTCAAGATTAATTGATAGGCCATTAAGACCACTGTTTCACAAAAACTTTAATAATGAAACTCAGATAGTTTGTACTGTTTTAAATTATGATTCTGAGAATGATCCTGCAATTTGCGCAATGATAGGTGCTTCAGCAGCACTAACAATCTCTGGGTTGCCTTTTTTAGGACCTGTTGGTTGTGCGAGAGTGGGATATATCAATGGTGATTATATTTTAAATCCGACTGTAGAAGAAATGAAAGAGAGTGAACTTGACTTAGTTGTAGCTGGGACAAGAAATGGAGTTTTAATGGTTGAGTCTGAAGCCAATCAACTTTCTGAAGATATCATGTTAGGTGCTGTAAAATTTGGCTCTGATCAATTTCAACCTGTTATTGACAGCATAATTAGTCTTGCAGAGGAATCAGCAAAGGAATCATGGGAAATTGAAGAAGAAAAAGTCCCTGAATTTTTTGAAGAATTAAAAAAGGAAATTTCGCCTGAATTGAAAAAAATTTATTCAATAAAAGAAAAAGCAAAAAGATCTAGTTCTCTTGATGAACTCAAAAATTCAGTTTTAAAGAATTATGAAGAAAAATTTGAAATCGAAGCAAATATAATTTTAAATTCTTTAAAGAAAATAGAAAAAAATATCGTAAGATCAGCGATACTAGACTCAAAAAATAGAATTGATGGAAGAAACTTGGAAACTGTCAGGGATTTGGATTCAAAGATTTCTATATTAGACAATGTTCATGGAAGTGCTCTATTTACAAGAGGAGAAACTCAGGCTCTTGTTGTTACAACCCTTGGTTCAAGTGGCGATGAGCAGAGACTTGATACTTTGGATGGTGATGTATCTGAAAAGTTTATGTTACATTATAATTTTCCTCCATTTTCAGTTGGAGAAGCTGGAAGGATGGGATCAACTGGAAGAAGAGAAATTGGTCACGGAAAACTCGCGTGGAGGGCTATAAAACCCGTAATGCCAGAATCAGAAAGTTTTCCATACACTGTAAGAGTTGTTTCTGAAATAACTGAATCAAACGGTTCTTCTTCGATGGCGACTGTTTGTGGAACATCACTTTCTTTAATGGATGCAGGAGTACCATTAAAAAATCCTGTAGCTGGAATTGCGATGGGCTTAATAATGGAAGAAAAGAAGTATGCTGTTTTGACAGACATCTTAGGTGATGAAGACCATCTTGGAGATATGGATTTCAAAGTTGCAGGGAGTGATAAAGGCGTAACCTCATTACAAATGGATATTAAAATTACAGGTATTACAGAAGAAATTATGAAGGTCGCATTATCGCAGGCTAAAGTTGCGAGACTTCATATTTTGACTGAAATGGGTAAGGCAATTAAAAAACCAAGAAAAGATGTCAATGAACATGCACCAAAAATTTTACAAATGAAAATATCAAAAGATAAAATAAGAGACGTTATTGGTGCAGGTGGAAAAATTATTAGAGATATATGTGAAAAATCTGAGGCCAAAGTTGAAATAGACGATGACGGAAATATCATGATATCCTGTAAAAATAAGAAATCTGGTGATATTGCAGTTGAAATGATAAACGATATAGTGATTGAGCCTGAGGTAGGTAAAATTTACGAAGGAAAAGTTGTTAAAACTATGGACTTTGGAGCATTTGTTAACTTTATGGGATCAAGAGATGGATTAGTTCATATTAGTCAATTAAGACCTGAACGAGTTGAAAAAACAACAGATGTAGTCAATGAAGGTGACATAGTAAAAGTAAAAGTTATTGCAATTGATGACAGAGGTAAGGTTAAATTAAGTTTAAAAGATGCTGTTGATTCTTAATAAGAAAAAATAAAAAAATGAAATCATTAAAAACTTTAAAAATGTCTGGAAAAGAAGTATTACCATTGATTGAAGGTGGAAAGGGGATTTCTGTGAGTAGTGGTCAAAGTTCGGGAGCGTGGTCTAAAGCAGGAGGAATAGGAACTTTTTCAGGAGTAAATGCTGATTCATATGATAAAAATGGAAAAATAATACCACAGCAATATAAGGAAAAAACAAGGACAGGAAGACATAAGGAATTAATCGATTTCTCAGTAAAAGGAGCAATAGATCAGGCTAAAATTGCCAGAGACATTGCTGGAAAGGATTCAGCTTTACATGTAAATATTCTTTGGGAAATGGGCGCTGCGGAAACTATTCTTACTCAAACATTAGAAAAATCAAAAGGACTAATTGATGGAGTAACTTGTGGAGCAGGCATGCCATACAAATTGTCAGAAATTTCAGCTTCCTTTGGAGTTTATTATTATCCAATCGTCTCATCTGCAAGAGCTTTTAATGCACTTTGGAAAAGATCGTACCGAAAAACTAGTGAATTTCTAGGTGGTGTTGTTTATGAAGATCCTTGGCTGGCAGGTGGGCATAACGGTTTATCGAATAGTGAGAACCCACTTGAACCTCAAGCACCTTTTCCAAGAGTTCTTGAATTGAGAAAATTAATGAATGAATTTAAACTTGAGAATATTCCAATAATCATGGCTGGTGGTGTATGGAAACTTGATGAGTGGGAAGATTGGATTGATAACAAAGACTTGGGACCAGTATGTTTTCAATTCGGAACTAGGCCTTTATTAACACAAGAAAGTCCAATTCCTGATGATTGGAAAAGAAGGCTTTTAACTATAAAGCCAGGTGATGTTAGTCTTCATAGATTTAGTCCAACTGGCTTTTATTCTTCTGCATTAAGAAATGACTTTTTAATAGAATTAGAAAATAGGTCAGTAAGACAAACACCTTATTTAAGGGAACAAACAAATGAATTTAATGAGAAACTAGAAATTGGACCAAGAAAAAGAACATATTATTTTAAACACTCTGACAAATCAAAAATACTAAAATGGATAAAAAAAGGTTTTGCGAAACCTCTAACAACTCCGGATGATACTTTGATTTGGGTTACGTTGAAAAAAGCTAGACAAATTTTGAAAGATCAAATTGATTGCATGGGGTGTTTGTCATCTTGCTTATTTAGTAATTGGGCTCAAAATGAAAAAGGAACAACTGGAAAGAAAGCTGATCCGAGATCCTTTTGTATTCAGAAAACTCTTCAAAGAATAAGTCATGGGATTTCGTCAATAGAAAATGAATTAATGTTTGCTGGTCACTCAGCCTATCGATTTGCATCTGATCCTTTTTATAAAAATGGATTTATTCCAAAAGTTAAAGAACTTGTAGACAGAATTTGTAAGGGATTGTAAATTCAACCAGGTCCCCAAAAAAATTGTTTCTCTATCCAACCAGAAAAATCTTTATGTTTAACCTTACACCACTTTTTTTTACATTTTTTTACTTTTATAATTAAATTTTTTCTAAAAATGGCCGATTTTTTTGATTTAATATCAGGAAATGAGTAAAGATGAGTGTCTTTTATTATTATGCCGCACTTTTTTTCTGAGAGTTGACTTTTTGAAATCCATCCAACATCACCTTCAACATCAATAGTATTAACCCATGAATCAAAAGTAGATATTATTTCCAATGGAATGCATTTTTTTAGTAAAATACTGATTACGTAATGATTTTTTCCTGGTCCTTTTCTAACATTAACTTCATTATATCTAGTCGATAAAAATTTTTTTTTTTCCAAACTAACTATTTCATTTGATATAAATATAAATATTAAAACGAAAATTGAAAAAAAAATATATTTATGCACAAAAAAAATTATACCATCCTTTTGACTAGAAGATTACCAGAAAAAATAGAAAAGCAACTCATTGCTAGCTACACCGTAATTTTGAACACCAAAGATAAACCATATAGTTATAAAGAATTAAGAAAAAAAGTAGAAGATATTGATATTTTAGTACCTTGTATTTCAGACACTATCGACTCCTCAGTTTTAAAGTCAGCTAAAAAACTGAAATTAATTGCTAACTTTGGAAATGGGGTGGATAATATAGATTTAATAACTGCACATGAAAGAAAGATTGTTGTGACAAATACGCCTGAGGTGTTAACAGAAGATACAGCTGACATCGTTTTAACACTTATACTTATGCTTTCAAGAAAAATCAAAGCGGCTGAAGAAAAATTATATATGGGAAAATGGTATGGTTGGGGCCCTAGCATTACTCACGGAGAAAGGTTGTTTGGTAAAAAATTAGGAATAATCGGGATGGGTCGAATTGGTTGCGCTGTAGCGAATAGAGCAAAAACACTTGGTTTAAGGATAAATTATCATAATAGAAAAAGATTAAGCAAAAAAATTGAATTAAACTTTAATGCCAAATATTGGAAGGATTTAAATAGCATGCTTAAGGAAATCGATATTTTATCAATTCACTGTCCATACACCCCTGAAACTTTTCATTTATTATCTAAAAGAAGAATAAAACTAATGAAAAAAACTAGTATCATCATCAATACTTCAAGAGGTGAAATCATAGATGAAAATGCTTTAGCTGATCAACTTACATTAAAAAAAATTCATGGTGTTGGCCTAGACGTTTTTGAACATGAACCCCAGGTAAGTGCGAAATTATTGGATTCGAAAAACGCTGTTTTGTTGCCTCATATAAGCTCAGCTACTAAAGAATCAAGAGAGGCAATGGGAATGAGAGTTTTAAAAAATATAGAAAAATTTGCAACGGGCTTAACTCCTCCAGATAGAGTGAAAGAAACCACTATATAAAAATTATCTTAGAATTGTTTTTTTTTCGGGAAAAAACATATCCTAAGTTGGAGGGTTTAATTTTAAGACCTTTATAAAACTTTTTAATAGAATATTTTTTTTCTAACATTGAACAGTAAAGAAAATTTATTTTTAGTTCTTTGGAATTTTCTATAAGTTCTTCAAAACTTACATTACCCAAAAGTATGTTTTCATTGTTTTGTATTTTAGGAGATTTTGTATTTTCTATCATTATTTCATCCCAATATAGTTCTTCTTCTCTTATAAATATTGATAAATTTGAGCTGGAAAAAAAAACAGTAACTTTATTATTTAAAGCTGCTGCTGTCGAAGCCATACAAAAACAATAATAAATATCTGAATATTTCTGGCTATTTAAAATATAAATAATTTCATTCATTAATAAACTTTGCATACAGAACAATTAGAATTTTTTTGATAACTAATTTTTTTTTGGTTTAAATTTAAACAATCATATATTAAAAATTCATTGTACATAAGTTGATCTTTTTTTAATATAGCTTTAACTACACAAAGTGACTGAAAAAGACCTCCTATCCCAGCAACAGAAGAAATTATTCCAAAACTATCACAATTTCCAATATTTTCTTTTATGCCATTATCTGGAAAAATACATCTATAACATGGATTATTTGTATTTTCCCATGCTTTAAAACAAAACAATTGAATTTCAAAACTATGTAGAGCGGCTGAAATTAAAATTTTCTTATTCTTAAAACAAGCATCATTAATTATATATCTTGATTTAAAATTATCTGTACAATCTAAAACTATTTCATAGTTTTTTATTAAATCATCAATATTTTTAGATGTAATTTTTTTGTCATAAATTTTTAAATTCATATCAGAGTTAATTAGCTCTAATTTTTTCCTAATTACTTTTACTTTTGAATTATTAATGTCCTTTTCATTGAATAGAGTCTGTCTGTTGAGGTTGCTTAATGAGACTTTATCATGATCTGCAAGCCCTAAATTGTTTATGCCCAGCATTGACAAATATGTTGCGACTGTTGTGCCAAGCCCGCCACATCCAATAATAATTACAGGTGTGTTAATAAGTTTTATTTGACCATTATTTCCTATTTCATTAATCAGTATTTGTCTAGAAAATCTTTCTATTTGATTTTCATTTAATCTTGTTATTTTCTTTATCTGTTTCATAGGTCTGAAAATAATTGTGTTGATAAATATCTTTCTGCAAATGAAGGAATAATTACTACAGTATTTTTATTCTTCATAGTTTTTTTTTCATTAATTTCAACTGCAGCCGCAACAGCAGCTCCTGAGGATATTCCAACTGGAATACCTTCAATTTTTGCTAGTTTCTTTGAATAATCAATAGCTGTGTAATTATTTATAGATATTATTTCATCAATAAGGCTTGTATTTAGGTTTTCTGGAATAAATCCAGCACCTATTCCCTGAATTAAATGAGAACCTGGTGGCCCACCACTTAGTACTGCTGAATCTTCAGGTTCCACAGCAATTATTTTTATTCTAGGTTTTTTTTTCTTAAGATACTTTGCTACTCCAGTTAGTGTTCCCCCTGTACCAACACCTGAAACAATTATATCAATCTTACCATCTGTATCATTCCATATTTCTTTAGCTGTTGTGTTGTAGTGAATGGAGGGATTAGCTGAATTTGAGAATTGTTGCAATATTATACTGTTTTTGAACTTTACTTGAAGCTCTTTTGCTTTTTTTATTGCACCTAACATCCCATTCTTTGAGGGAGTTAAAACAATATTAGCACCTAACAACAATAACATTTTTTTCCTTTCATTAGACATGCTTTCTGGCATTGTTAATATAAGTTTATAACCTTTAGATGCACAAATTGCTGCAAGCGAGATTCCAGTATTTCCAGACGTAGGTTCAATTATAACAGAACCACTTTTAAGTATTCCTTTTTTTTCCGATTCTTCAATCATTGCTAACCCAATTCTATCTTTAACTGACCCAAGCGGATTAAAAAATTCTAATTTAGCAATAATATCACCGTGTAAATTAAATTTTTTTTTGAGGTTATTGAGTCTTACAAGAGGAGTATTTCCAATAGTTTCTGTTATAGAATTATATATTGTTTTTTTCATTTTGTTCTAAATAACAAAGTCAATTTTATTTTTTATAGTTGACGAAATATTTAATTTTCTAGCTTTTAAACAAATATCTTCAATAGAAATACCTTCAAGTTTTTTTAGTGTGTTATTTGTAACATCGCTAAGCATTGGATTAATAATTTTTTCAGATATTTCTGATTCAGATAATTTATTTTTTTGATTATTTTTTTTTTTGTTTTGCACTGAGATAATTATATCTGATATTTTTATTTTTCTTTTTTCTTTCGCCAAACGATACCCTCCTTTTGGTCCACGTGAACCAACTAAAATATTACTTCGAACTAAAGACTGCAATGTCTGTTCGAGATATCTTTTTGGAATGCCTTGCCTTTTAGCAATATCTATATTCTGAATAGGGTCTTCACCTGTGTGGTATGCAATATCAATCACAGCTTCAATAGCATAAATAATTTTTTTAGAAATTTTAAACAATGTATTATCCTAATTTAACCCTGTTGATCCAAAGCCGCCTTTACCTCGTTTTGTTTTGTCTAAAGTTTTTACTTCCTGTAATGTAATACTAGCAATTTCAGCAAAAATAATTTGTGCAATTCTCATTTTTGGTTCAACTTCAAATTTTTCACTTCCATGGTTAATAAGTATTACACATATTTCTCCGCGATAATCAGAATCGATTGTTCCAGGAGAGTTTAGAACAGTTATTTGATTCTTCAGAGCCAACCCTGATCTTGGCCTTACTTGAGCTTCTAGATTTTGAGGTAATTCCATTGAAATCCCACATGGGATTAAAAGGCTAGATTTAGATTTTATAATTACTGATTTAGAAATTGCAGCTTTTAGGTCAAATCCAGCACTACCTTTGGTAGCTTGTTTTAAATCATAAATACCTTGTCCATTATCAAGAAATTTAACTTTGATTGTATTCATTTTTCTTTAATTTAATCCTTTCATTTCAAAGAATTCACTTATTTTTTTTACTAATCTTTTGGCAATTTCAGATTTTTTTAATAAAGGCCATTCAAAAATTTTATTATTTTCAATAAATAAAACTTTATTTGAGTTATTATTAAAAACTTTCTGATTAGATACAGAATTAGCAAGAATCCAATCACATTTCTTTTCTTTAATTTTTTTTAAAGAATTTTTTCTGAGATTTTCTGACTCTGCCGAGAATCCAATTATTAATTTCGGTCTTAAATTACTGAAAGAGACAGTTTTTAAAACGTCAACGTTCTTAATTAATGTTAAATTTATACTTTCTTTCTTTTTAATTTTTTTATTAGAATACCTTGGAATTTTCCAGTCTGAAATTGCAGCTACTGAAATAAATACATCTGTAGGTAAATTTTTTAGAGAAAAGTCCAAAAAATCTTCTCCCGTTTTAACTTTAATTATCTTAACATTTGAAGGTGGATCAATGTTAGTCGGTCCAGTGATCAGAGTTGTTTTTGCTCCAGCATTTGAAAGTGCCCTTGCAATTTCATAACCCTGCTTGCCAGAAGAAAAATTACTTATAAATCGAACTGGATCTATGCTTTCGACTGAGGGTCCGCTAGTTACAATAACATTTTTTCCTTTTAAAAGATTAGAAGAGAGAAAATGATCTTTGACATGTTCAAAAATTTTTTCAATTTCTAAAAGTTTTCCATTTCCGATTGCACCACACGCAAGCTTTCCAAAAGATGTAGTTAATATTCTAATTCCTCTTTTCCTTAACGTTTTAAGATTATCTTTTATTGCAACATTAGTTAACATATTTGTATTCATGGCAGGCGCAACGAAAATTGTCGATTTAGTAGCTAATAATACTGTGCTAGCAAGATCATCTGCAATGCCATTAGCCATTTTACTGATAAAATTAGCAGTTGCGGGGCACACAATTATTAAATCTGTATTTTGACTAAGTTCAATATGATTGATTTTCTCTGAGTTTTTTGAAGTAAATAAGTCAGAAAATACTTTTTTTCCAAGTAAACTCTCAAATGTCATCATCGATACAAAATTTTTAACACTTTCAGTTAATATACAATCTAGTGAGAATTCATTTTTTAACAATAAGCGAATGAGATCTAACGTTTTATAAACTGCGATACCTCCTGTTACAATAATTAAAACTCGTTTCTTTTTTCTTAAATTTTTCAAATTATTTTTCTCCAACATGAATACTTGCAATACCGTTTAGTATGTCATAACATTCAACATTCTTAAATTTATGTTTTTGGAGTATGCTTGAAAACTTCTCTTGATTTGGAAAATTTTTAATACTTTCTATCAAATATTTATAAGCGTTCTCATTATTTGCAAATATTTTTCCCATTTTTGGAATTACTTTTCCATAAATTTTAAATCCTATTTGAAAAGAAACATTATTTGGTTTACTAAATTCTAAACAGAGAAACCTTCCTTTTGGTTTTAAGGTTCTATTAATTTCAGAAAGAGCTTTGTTCATGTCCGAAAAATTTCTGACTCCAAATGCACAAACTACATAATCAAAAACACTTTTTTTAAACGGAAGGTTTTCTGCAAAACTTTGCACAAATTTAAGCTCACGCTTAATTAGTTTTTTTTTTGCTTCAGTTAACATTTTTTTGTTGCTGTCAACTAAGGTTATGTCACAATTCTTAGAATTTTCACAAATGATTTTACTTAAGTCACCTGATCCTGCTGCTAAATCCAGAATTTTTTTCTCTGAAGAATAATCAATAAAACTGCAAAATTGTTTTTTCCATAACCTATGAAGCCCAAAAGACATCAGATCATTCATAAAATCGTAACTTTCTGAAACTTCGGTGAAAATATTTTTTACAAGGTTTCTTTTTTCTTTAGATGATATATTTTTTAAATTTAAATTTGAATTTTTTATCATGCCTGAATTACCTGAAGTTGAGACTATTAGAATAGCATTAAGCAACAAATTATTAAAATGCAAAATTCTTAAAGTTTCTTTTAAAAGTAAAAAATTAAGATTTTTAATACCCTGTGATATAAAAAAAATTGAAAAAAATTATGTAAAAAAAATCAACAGAAGAGGAAAATATTTAATTTTTGAGATTAGTTCAGGAAGCAAAATTTTGATGCATTTAGGTATGACGGGTTTTTTTAAAATACAAAAAAAATATATACTTGAAAAGCATGATCACCTAATTTTCAAATTTGAAGATTTTTTTTTGATATACAACGATGTAAGAAAGTTTGGATTTATAAAATATTATTCAGAACATGATTATCCAAAATCAAAACATCTGATTAAACTTGGGGTTGATCCATTGTTAAAAAAATTTGACGAAAGATATATTATAGAAAAAATTAAAAAAAAAAATCAAAGCATAAAAAATTTTTTGATGAATCAGGAGAATATTGCTGGGTTAGGAAATATTTATTGTTCAGAAATTTTATTTGATTCCAATATTTCACCACTAAGGAATACTAACAAAATTATAAAATCAGAAATAAAAAAATTAGTTTCATCAACTAAAAAGATTTTAAAAAAAGCAATAGAGCTTGGTGGAACTAGTCTTAAAGATTTCAAAACCCCAGATGGTAAGCTTGGTTATTTTAAAAACAGACTAAAAGTTTATGACCGCGAAAACAAAACCTGTTATAAATGCAAATATAAAGGAAAAATTCAAAAAGTATATATTAGCGGGAGATCCACTTTTTTTTGTAATAGTTGTCAAAAATGAAAAAATTAAATTTTATTTGTATTTTTATGGCTCTAGTTTTGTCATTTCAGTTAAATGGCGAAACAAACTTTATAACCGGAATTGAAGACTTACCTATTTTTGAGTCTTTGGAAATTGATGAGGAGAATTTAATTATTTTTGATAAAACTGATAGTAGATTAGTTTTGGTAAATTTATCTGGTATAGCTAAACTTAGTCAAGTCAAAGATTATTATGAAAGTATACTCCCAAACTTTGGTTGGAAAATGATAAATAAAAATCAATATTTAAGAGATACAGAAGTTCTAGAACTAGAATATGAAGTGAAAAATAAAAAAGTTTATCTTACACTTAAAATTAAGCCTAAATAATTTTTCTTCTTCTTGACCTTATGTTTCAGGCGGAGTATACATACTCTGGAAATTGAATTATGGCTAATATAAAATCTGCAAAAAAAAGAATTCTGCAAAATATTAAACGATCCGAGGTTAACAGAATTAGAAAATCACGCATTAAAAGCATGATTAAGAATTTAACTAATAGGATTGGTAACAAAGAATCTAAAGAAGCAAAAAAACTTTTTTCTGAGCTTGAGCCAAATCTCTCTAAATCGGTAAATACCGGTCTTTTTAAGAGAAACACGGCTTCAAGAATTTTGTCAAGAATATCAAAAAAGATTAAAAATATTAAATAAATGAATTAAATTGATATTTGCTTATTGATTCAATTTTTAAATGAGTTAATCTAGTATTTTAACATTGGAGGAAAATGTCTAAACTTGATTACGCAGGAGATCTTAGCCCGTTAGAAAGTTGGGACGTTTTATCTAATGATAAAGAAAGTATTTTAATTGATTGCAGAACGCAACCAGAGTGGCAATTCGTTGGCATTCCCAAACTTGAGGGTTTGAATAAAAAACCAATTTTTATTGAGTGGCAGCTTTATCCTTCGATGTCCATTAATGAAAATTTTCTTAATGAAGTTCAAGATTCATCTGTAAGTAAAGAAAGCACAATAATACTATTGTGTAGATCAGGTGGTAGATCTAAATCTGCTGCGGAGTTTTTAACTTCAAAAGGTTATACAAATTGTTTTAATTGTCTAGATGGTTTCGAAGGTGCTCATAATCAAAATGAACACAGATCTAATTCTTCGGGTTGGAAATTTTCTAAGCTACCTTGGAGACAAGGTTGATCATGATAGAATCTGAGGAACATAACTTTAAAGAGATTCAAGCACAATGGGCTGCTGTTAGAGGGAAAATAAGACAAAAGGTTGGTGATGCATTATTTAAAAGTTGGTTTAAACCTATAAGTTTTATAAGTTTTAATTCCGGAATTTTAACACTAAGTGTGCCTAATCAGTTTATCAAAACCAGAATCACCGGTGAATATCTTGATTTACTAAAAGATCATTGGTTAAATCAAAATAAAAGTATCATTAAATTTAAGATTGTAATTGTTAAAGATCAGTCCGATCAGAGCCATACTATTTTCAATAGTTCCAAAAAAGTTGACGCTAGAATTCTGAATAAAAATATTTCCAAAGGCTATGATTTAAGTGAAAATATTGGGGCAAGTCTAGATCAAAGGTTTACATTTTCAAATTTTATAGTTGGAAAACCAAATGAGCTAGCTTTTGCAGCAGCTAGAAGAGTGGCAGAATCGCAAGATGTCCCTTTTAATCCTTTATTCTTGTACGGTGGTGTTGGCCTAGGGAAAACTCATTTAATGCATGCCATTGCTCATGAAATTAAACGAATGAATCCAGTTAGAAGAGTAATATATCTGTCAGCTGAAAAATTTATGTATCATTTTATTAAAGCCTTAAGATTTAAAGATACAGTTGCATTTAAAGAGCAATTTAGAACTGTTGATGTTTTGATGATAGATGATGTTCAATTTATATCTGGAAAAGAATCTACACAGGAAGAATTTTTCCATACTTTTAATGCCCTAGTTGATCAAAACAAACAATTAATAATTTCAGCTGATAAATCCCCCCAAGACTTGGAAGGCATTGAAGAAAGAATGAGATCTAGGCTAGGTTGGGGGTTAGTTGCTGATATTCATCCTTTAACATATGAACTTAGATTAAGTATTTTGCATGCAAAAGCTGAGAAGGTTGATACGAAAATTCCTGAAAATGTGTTGGAATTTTTAGCACATAAAATTACTACCAATGTTAGAGAATTAGAGGGAGCGCTTAACAGAATTACTGCATTCTCGTCTTTGGTTGGAAAAGAAATTAATATTGAAATGACCCATGATTTGTTACGCGATCTTTTGAAATCTTCTCAACGAAAGGTTAACATTGAGCAGATTCAAAAAAAAGTTTCAGAACATTTTAATGTAAAAATGTCAGATATGAGTTCCGCGAGACGTTCAAGAACAGTTGTCAGACCAAGACAGATTGCTATGTATCTGTCAAAAAATCTTACTTCTCGATCATTACCGGAAATTGGTAGAAGGTTTGGAAACAGAGATCATACTACGGTAATTCATGCAGTTAAAAAAGTTGAGGAGTTAAGAAATCATGATGTAAGTTTTGATGAAGATGTTGAACTTCTTATAAGGATGTTAGAATCTTGATATGGATTTTAGTGTTTCAAAAAAAAGCCTTTATTTATCTTTAAGTCATTTTCAAAGTGTAGTTGAAAAAAGAAATACAATTCCAATTCTTTCTAACGTAAGAATTAAAACATTTGATAATTGTATTGAAATTACTGCTACTGATTTAGCTTTAGAAATTTCTGAGAAGATAAATGCAAAAATTAATGTACATGGTGAATTAACGGTACCGTCTCAATTATTATTCGATATTGTAAGAAAAGCTCCTGAAAATGCTGAGATAGATTTAAGAGAAGAAAAGGATTCAGGGCAAGTTTTTATTTTTTTTGGAGAATCTAAGTTTTCAATTGGTTATTTGCCAACGTCAGATTTTCCTGTAATGGAAAATGAGACTTTTGAACACAATATCCTGATCAACGCAAAAGACTTATCATATTTAATTAATAACTGTAAATTTTCTATGGGTGTTGACGAGTCAAGGCAATATTTAAATGGAATTTTTATGCATCAAAGTTTGGACAATCTTAGCTCAGTTGCAACTGATGGTCACAGACTTTCGAGGTGTCAAATAAGAATCACAGAAAAACTCAATGATTTTAAAGGGATTATAATTCCTAAGAAGGCTGTTTCTGAAATGTCAAAATTGCTTGAGGGATTTGACAAAAAAGTAGAGTTGAGAGTATCTAAATCTAAAATACAATTGTCATTAAATAATTTAATTATTACATCAAAGCTTTTAAATGCAACTTTCCCCGACTATGAGAGTGTTATACCAAAAACTAATAATTTAATTATGAAAACAGATTGTATGGCATTTTCTGAGACGATTGATAGAGTGTCTACGGTGTCCTTGGAGAAATTTAGGACTGTTAAGTTAGACATATCAAATGATTTGTGTGTAGTAAGTTCTTTTGGACAAGAAAAATCTGCAGGAACAGAGCAAATCAAAGTAAAATATACTGGCCCAAATATTAATATTAATTTCAATGCAAAATATATTCTTGATGTTTTGAATGTTTTTAAAGCAGGTGAGGTTTCTTTGACCTTTTCTGAAAATACTGCTCCTACAATTTTAAAATCTGAAAATTCACCCAACTCATTATATTTGATTATGCAGATGAGATCCTAATAATTTATGTCAAGAAATATTAAAGTATCAAAACTTTTCTTATCTAATTATAGGAATCACAAATCTTTTAAGATTGAAACTAAAAAAAAAATTATTTTTATTTCTGGAAAAAATGGTTCAGGTAAGACTAATATTTTGGAATCCATTTCTCTGCTGACAACTAGTTCAGGAATGAGAAATTCAGATCTTAATTCTTTGATAAATCAAAATGCAAAAGCTAATGAATTTGCAGTTATTTTTCAATTAAAACTCCAAAAAGAAATAAAATTAGGGATTGGATTATTATCAAAGGCAGATAATTTGAAAAAAATAGTCAAAGTTAATGGTAAAATTGAGTCTAATATGAAACTTGCTGAACATGTTAAGGTCTTTTGGTTGCTGCCATATATGTATAATATGTTTAACGGTCCATCATCAGAGAGAAGAAATTTTTTTGATTCTTTAATTTTTAATGTTGATAAAAACCATAAAAAAAATTTGATAAATTATCAAAAATTACAAAAGGAAAGACTAAAAATCATAAAATCTTTCTCACTTTCTGAATCTCAAAAAAGTTGGTTAAATATAATAGAAACAAAAATGAGTGCTTTAGGAGTAATTATTTGTGACTCTAGAAGACAGTTCTTAAAAAAAGTCAATAATTTTTCCATAACCAACCATTTAACATTTCCCGAAATTGAACTTTCATTAGATGGAATAATAGATAGATATTTTGAAAAAAAGCCAGCAGTAGAGGTTGAAAAAATCATTGAAAAAAAATTATCTGAAAACAGAAAAGTTGATTCTATTATTGGTAGAACTCAGTTTGGAATAAATAAAACTGATTTCAAGGTTTATGTTAAGAGTAAAAATATGTTTGTAAATACTTGCTCAACTGGTGAACAGAAAATAATTATGATTACGATAATTTTTTTATTTATAATACTCTTAAAGGACAAAAAAATTTTAAATATTATTTTTTTACTTGATGACCTTTTTGCTCATTTAGACGAAACCTACGTCAAAATTATATTAGATGAGCTAGTAAAATTAAATATCCAAACATGGATAACTGATGTATCATGTAATTATTTGACTCATGATTTAAAATATTATGATCAGATTTTTTTTCTGAATATAAATGATATGTAGCTGAAAAAAAAAATAATAATGATATAATATACTAATATATCTTAAAGGAGATCAATTGAATTCAAAAGTAAACGAAAAACAAAATTCGGATTATGATGCTGATTCTATAAAAGTTTTAAAAGGACTTGACGCAGTTAGAAAAAGACCTGGCATGTATATAGGTGATACTGACGACGGCTCAGGTTTACATCACATGATTTACGAAGTTGTCGATAATTCTATAGATGAAGCTATGGGAGGATACTGTGATACAATAGAGGTAAGTTTAAATAAAGATAACTCTGTAACTGTAAAAGACAACGGCAGGGGAATTCCAGTTGATATGCATGCTGAGGAAAAAATTTCTGCTGCTGAAGTAATTATGACACAACTTCACGCTGGAGGAAAGTTTGATCAAAACTCATACAAAGTTTCTGGTGGTCTTCATGGTGTAGGGGTTTCAGTTGTAAACGCTTTGTCATCATGGCTAAAACTTACAATTAGAAGAAACAATAAACAATATTATATTAAGTTTGAAAACGGTGAAATAACCGAATCTTTGAAAGAGCAAGATGTTACAGAAGGGGGCACTGGCACAGAAATTACTTTTTTTGTTTCAAAAAAAATATTCACCAATATAAATTTTAATTTTTCTAAGCTTGAGACAAGATTAAGAGAGTTAGCATATTTAAATTCTGGCATAAAAATAAATCTTTATGATAAAAGAGGTAGTGATAGTGAAGAAGTTTTGTTATCTTCGCGAGGTGGTCTAAAGGGATATGTCAAATTTCTTGATAAATCTAGGACTGGTGTGATTAGCGAACCAATTTTTGCTAAAGGAAGTCATGAAGATATAAAAGTTGAGTTATCACTACAATGGAATAATGGATATCACGAAAATTGTTTAGTTTTTACTAACAATATACCTCAACGTGACGGCGGAACTCACTTAGCAGGCTTTAGAGCTGCACTAACTAGAACAATTAATTCTGTTGTATCTCAAAGTGGTATTCAAAAAAAAGAAAAAATAAATTTGACTGGTGATGATGCAAGAGAAGGAATGACTTGTGTGCTTTCTGTAAAGGTGCCTGACCCAAAATTTTCATCGCAAACAAAAGATAAATTGGTCTCATCCGAAGTTAGACCTGTTGTTGAATCCATAGTTTCAGAAAAGTTGTCTCAGTGGTTTGAAGAAAACCCTAAAGATTCTAAAAGTGTTATTTCCAAAATCTATGAGGCAGCTACTGCAAGAGAAGCAGCAAGAAAAGCGAGAGAAGTTTCCAGAAAAAATTCTACTTTAGAAATCAGTTCGTTGCCTGGAAAACTTGCGGATTGTCAGGAAAAAGACGCTAGCAAATGCGAATTATTTATTGTTGAGGGTGATTCAGCAGGAGGCTCAGCAAAGCAAGGAAGAGACAGAAGAAATCAAGCAGTTCTACCTTTGAAAGGGAAAATACTTAACACAGA
>MDTG01330010.1_pt1 | contig 42002 bp, 33 predicted proteins | sample 811421 | NCBI WGS metagenome assembly MDTG01 (sample SAMN05326645, study PRJNA326480) | marine metagenome | isolation source: seawater | place: Pacific Ocean: South East | collected 2011 | reverse complement strand
CGCCCGGTGCGTTCGCCTCATCACACCGCGTCCGGTCCGTCGATCGTCGGGGGTGGGAGCAATCCGCGACCGGGTGAAGCAAGTCTTGCCCATCACGGCGTGCTCTTTCTCGACGAACTGCCCGAGTTCACGAGGTCGACGCTCGAATCGCTGCGACAGCCGATGCAGGACCGGAGGGTGACCATCGCGAGGGTGAACGCCACCGTCGAGTTTCCAGCCGACTTTCTGCTGGTCGCTGCGGCCAATCCTTCGCGGGGCGGCACCGGATGGGATCCGGCGTATCTGAACCGCATCTCGGGTCCACTCGCCGATCGCATCGACATGCATGTGGCCCTGACGCCCGTGCCGGCGCGTTCCCTTCGTTCCGGAGCTGCATCCGGGGGACGCACGACGAGGGAGGTCCGGGCATCGGTCGAGGGAGCGATTCATCGCCGGCGAATCCGGCAGGGGGACATCGTCAACTCGGCCTTGGTGGGGCGGTGTCTCGACGAAGTCGTCTCGATGTCCACCGAAGCCGAGGACTTTCTTGCCGAGACGATCGATGCACTCGGCCTCAGTGCCCGTGGTTGGGATGTCCTGCGCCGACTCGCTCGGACCATCGCCGATCTCGACGACGAGGACAGCGTCGAACTCGGTCATGTGACCGAGGCCGTCGGGTATCGACTGCTGGATCGGATGCCGAAGTGAGGATCAGTCGAGTGGGTTCTGGTACTCGTTGCCTTCTTCCCGGTCCTGCTTGTCCTGATGACTTCCAATCAGGGCGCCGGTTCCTGCGCCGACGGCTCCGCCGACACCTGCTCCGACGGGTCCACCGATGAGTGCACCTGCACCTGCACCTGCGGCTCCGCCCATGAGAGCGTCGTCTGCGGTGTGGCTGCCACATCCGATGAGAAGAAGGCTGGTCGAGAGAACGGTGGCGGTGGTGATGGTCTTCATGGGAACTCCAGATGGTTGGTGGGTTGAAACGGCAGGATATACGAATGGCGTGATCAGAGCCCGGGGGCGAATCCTCGCCGCATCGTATTTTCAGCAATGGCCCGTGGCACGACGAACTGGCCCAGATAGTCGCTGCCGCCCGCCTTGGAGCCGACTCCCGACATGCCGAAGCCGCCGAACGGCTGTCTTCCGACCAGGGCTCCGGTGCAGCCTCGATTCAGGTAGAGATTGCCGACTCGGAATGCTCTTCTCGCCTTTTCAAGGTGACTTGGCATGCGGCTGAAGACGCCGCCGGTCAACTTGTAGGTGGGAGTGTTGGCGATCTCCAGTGCATGGTCGAAGTCTCTTGCCGGGATCACGGCCAGCACGGGGCCGAAGATCTCCTCGGTGGCAAGGTGTCCGTCTGCGGGCACGTGGGTGAAGATGTGGGGCATGATGTACGGCTTGCCGACCTCGGCGGCGAGCCCGGCCGGTGCATCGCCGCCCAGTGCGAGCGTGGCTTCGGTCCGACCGAGTTCGATGGACCGGTTGATCCGATCCGCCGATTCCTGGTCGATGACGGGGCCGATGTCGGTTCCGGGAGCAAGCGGATTGCCCGTGGTCAGGCTTCGAGTGGATGCGACGAGTCGTTCCACGAAGGTGTCCATCGCGGATTCGATCACGATCGCGCGGGAGCATGCCGAACACTTCTGGCCCTGGAAGTGGAAGGCGCTGTTTCGGACTCCGAGAACCGCCTCGTCGAGATCGGCGGAGGCGTCCACGATGATCGCGTTCTTGCCGCCCATCTCGCAGACCACCCGCTTCACGAACGGCTGGGTTTCCGGCGTCGTTCCGGCCGCCTGGATGATGTCGAGCCCGACCGCCTTGGATCCGGTGAAGGCGATCATCGCGATGCGTTCGTCGCGGACGAGCGCGGCTCCGACGGTTTCACCTTCGCCGGCGATGTAGTGGAGGACCGGTTCGGGGATGCCCGCCTCCCACAGGATTTCACAGGCGATCCGGGCGATGCCGGGTGTCTGTTCAGCCGGTTTGACGACCACGGTGTTGCCGGTCGCCAGTGCGGCGGTCGTCATGCCGATGCAGATCGCGAGCGGGAAGTTCCAGGGGCTGATCACCGCGGCCACACCGCGTCCCTCGTGGAAGACCTCGTCCAGTTCGCCGACGTACTTGCCCAGGCGATCGAGATCGGTCCAGCGGAAGGCTTCGCGGGCGTAGTACTCGCAGAAATCGATCGCCTCGCAGACGTCGGCATCCGCCTCTCTCCAGGTCTTGCCGGATTCGCGGATGATGACGCCGGACAGCTCGTCGCGACGACGCCGCAGCGTCGCAGCCGCCTTCATCAGCATCTCGGATCGTTCCTGCTGGGGGCGATCCCGCCACGCGGGGAATGCGTCGAAGGCCCGGCCGACGGCCTTGTCCACATCCTTGAGCGTGGCGTCGTTGGCGATGCGGGGAACCGACGCATGTTCGATCGCCTTCAGGAAGGTTTCTCGTTGCGAGGTTTCGGCGAAGTCGCGCATGGGTTCGCTGCAGAAGGGCGTTCCGTCTTCGATGGAGGGAACGCTGGCGCTCAGTGCGTGCGTCGAGGGGCGATTCGCCATGCGGCGAACGCCGGGATCCTCGTCCCATGTCCGGTGCGGAGTCTCGAGGAGCTTCTCCGGAGTCGTCTCGCTGAGCGAGGAACTCCGCAGCCATGATTCGTTCGAGGTGTTCTCGAGCAGTCTTCGGACGAGATACGCCATGCCCGGAATCATCTCACCGACCGGAACGTACTCGCGGATGCGAAGCTCCCGGTCGTGGCAGACCGCCTTCATCTGGTCGTTCATGCCCCGGAGCATCTGGATCTCCATGGCGTTGGGTGGCAGACCGGCGGCTTCCAGAGAGACCAGTCCGGAGGCGAGGGTGCGGATGTTGTGGGATCCGAGTGCCAGCTTGATGCCCGCTTCGTCCCTGGTTCGCGGGGTCGCGGCGATGAACAGGTCGACCATCCGTTCGAAGCATGCGTCCGTGTCGGACTTGCGGCCCCAGACGGGTTCCGCCCAGCCCTCCATGTCGGCGTGGATGATCTCCTCGTCCCAGTACGCGCCCTTGACGAGTCTGACCGAGACCTGACGTCCGGTGCGGCGTGACCAGTCGATGATGCGCCGGGCGTCGGCCTCTCCGCTTCGGAGGTAGGCCTGCAGCGCGAGTCCGGCCTGGAAGTCGAACTGTTCGCAGCAGCGTTCGAAGAGCGAAAGGGTGAGGTCCTTGAAGCCGTAGTGCTCCATGTCGAAGTTGACGAACACGCCGTGCCGGCCGGCATGCTCGAGGATCGGGCCGATCATCTCGACGAGTCCGTCGAGGGACCCGTTCTGATCGATCGGATCGGTTCTGGCGTAGAGCGAACTGATCTTGATCGACACGTTCGTCCGGGGAATCGGTCCGAGGTGGTCGGATTCCAGTATCGGATTTGGAGCCCAGGATGCGACGGCGGCGGGCAGCGTCTCGACGAGATCGAGATACCGCTGCTGGTAGATGACGGCCTCGTCGTCGCTGACGCACGCCTCTCCGAGCAGGTCGACGGTGAATGCGACGCCCTGATCCCACATCTTCTTGAGCTGGGGAATCGCGGTCGTCGCATCGGTTCCGGCGATGAAGCGTTCCGCCATGGATGTGATCCGGCCGGAGACCATCTTCGTCATGGTTCCCTTGAGCAGTCCGCCTGCGCTCAGTCCGACGCCCAGTCCGGGTGGCAGCGTGACTCCCGGCTGCGACAGGTAGTCGATCAGGTGACTGTGCACCTGGTTCGGCGTTCGCAGGGTGGGGAAGGTATCGATGAACCTGAAGAGCTGGACCTTGAACGCTTCGTCCTGCATCGCCCAGTCCATCAGCTTGTCGGACCAGAACGACGCGGTCAGCATGCCCTTCTCGGCACCGCGCATCGACTCGATCAATTCGGAGCCGACCTCGAGGATGCGTTGTTCACGAGCCTCGTCGTACCAACCGTCGCAGGAGGCGCCTCCGGTCGGCCGGGGTGCCTCGGCGATGGGGTCCTTCTTCTTGTTTCGTCTGAAGAGTGCCATGGAAGATCGTCAGTATAGCCGCGGGCCATGCCCGTTCGACGGGTGTGGCCACCAGTTCTTCGGCGGCTCCTCATGGACCCCCCGTCCGTGTCGAGGTAGGCTGGGGCTCCACCCCGGAAGGAGCCGCTGCGTGGCCACGCATTCGATCGAAGAACCATGGACGACACGCCGGCTTCTGGCATGGATGGGCGATCATTTCGAGTCGAAGGACATCCAGGGTCATGAGGTGATGGCGCAGCTGCTCCTGTCCCATGTCCTCGGGGTCGAGCCGATTCTGCTGTTCACGGATCCCGATCGCCCCACGTCCGTGGAGGAGCTCGATCGACTCCGCCCGCTGGTCCGGCGGGCGGCATCGGACGAACCCGTCCAGTACCTGATCGGAGAGGGGAACTTCCTCGCTCGGGCCTTCGAAGTCGGGCCGAGCGTGCTCATTCCCAGATCCGCGAGCGAAGCGATCATCCAGAGCGTGCTCGATCGACAGCGTGGCCGAGCCGCCGGTGGCGATGTGCCGGAGATCCGCCACGCGGCCGACATCGGAACCGGATCGGGATGTCTTGCGATCACGCTCGCACTGCATGTTCCCGGCCTCGAGGTGGTGGCCGGTGATCTCAGTACGGATGCTCTGGAAGTCGCCCGTCGCAACGCGGAACGACATGGTGTCGCCGATCGGATCGAGTTCGTCCACGGTGACGGGTGCGGGCCGCTGCTCGAACGGCGGCCCGAGGCGGGATTCGATCTGGTCGTGACGAATCCACCCTACATCGCCGATTCCACCTGGCAGACGCTCGACGAGAGTGTGCGCGAGCACGAGCCGTCCATGGCGTTGCGAGGCGGAGCCGACGGACTCGACACCATCACTCCCATCATCGACGGGTTGGATCGCATCCTGGCCGACGACGGATTCTTCGTGCTCGAGTTCGGAGACGACCAGGCCGTTCCGGTCGGGAATCTTGCCGAACGCGCCGGCATCGGACCGGCCCGAATCGGGCTGGACATGCATGGTGACGAGCGGATCCTGATCGTGGATCGGTGGGTCAGACCGGATTCGTGAGGGCCGCGGTGACGGCTTCCACGAGTTGATCCGTCTTGAACGGCTTGAACAGCACGGACTGCATCCCCTCCTGGGAGGCCCGCACGATCGAGTGGTTCGGGTCGTATCCGAATCCTGTCATGAGGATCACCGGGATGTCCTCGTATCGATCACGTGCTTCCTGGAAGATCTCGTAGCCGTTGAGGTCCGGCATCTTGATGTCCGAGAGCACCAGATCCGGGGCATTTTCACCGAGTCGGTCGAACTCCGCGAGGGCGGACCGACCATTCTCGCAGAGTGTCACCACGCAGCCGAGCTGGTCGAGGATGCGGCCGACGGCGGAGCGGATCGCTTCCTCGTCGTCCACGACGAGCACCCGTCTGCCCGCGATCTGCTCATCCTCCTTGATCCGATGCAGCGCCTGCTCGGCATCCAGGATCGACTGCGGACCCGCCGCGGACGCTTCGATCCGTGAACGCATGGTGGCGACGGCGGCGGCGAGCCGGCTGGTCAGGGACGTGTCGGCCCCCTGATCGCCTTCCAGTTCGCGGGTCACTTCGGAGATTTCCTGAAGCGGTTCGTTGAGATCCGTGAGCAGATTCTGGGCGGCCTGTTCACTCACCGTGAAGCGTTCGACGACGAGCAGGTCCAGCATGTGCATCGCGATGGCGACGTATTCGCCGAACAGCTCCGCGAGTTCCTGATCCCGATGGCCGAAGTTGCTCGGAGAGTTGGATTCGATGTTGAAGACGCCGATCACCTCGTCGTGCAGCCGGAGGGGCACGGTCAGCGAGCTCGCCGCGTCGTCGAGTCCTTCGCGGTAGAGGGGGTCGGCCTGCACATCGGTGCAGTTGTAGGATTCCCCTCTGGCGGCGACCCAGCCGGAGATTCCGTTGCCCTCCTCGCGGGCGTAGATCACCTCTCCGAGCTTGAGCGGATTGATGTTCTCGGAGATCACGAGCTCGAGTTGGCGCGAGCGGGAGTCGAGCAGTCGGATTTCGAAGTTGTCGAAGCGGAGTTCCTCGCGGACGTGCTGCACGATCTGACGTTCCAGAAGTTGCAGCCGCTCTGCGACATTCAGGCTTGCGATGGTCGTTCGGTCCAGATGAAGCAGTTTGGATCCGGCGCTGGTGATGGCCTGGATCCGGAGTTGATGTCGTCGTTCGTCGGTGACCTCGAGGACGAGGCACAACCAGGTCCCCTCGGTGGAAGGTGCCCTGAGGATCTCCCAGTGACGATCGTCGTCGTGGAAATGCGTTCGTCTCGTGGAGATGGGGGCCTGGGTGCACCAGGACGTCGTCTGGTCCTGGAGGGATTCCTTGAGGGCCGCGAACCGTTCGTCCATCCAGGTGACCGTCCCGTCCGAGGAGACGAGTACGACGGCATCGCCGAAGTTGTTGAGGAGACTTCCCGAACCGGTTCCCGGGGAAAGGACCCAACTCGGTCGATCCGGAGCATTTGCACACTGGATCAGGGCGGTGGTCCGGTCGGGGACCATCGTGATCTCGAAATGCGCCGACAGGACCTCGGGGTCCAGTGGCCCGGCAGCGTGGTCCTCGATGATGAGGAGTCTTGGATTCAAATCACTCATGGTCTCGATCGCCCATCCCCGCTATTTCAAGGGAAGCGTAATTCGAAAAACCGCCCCGGCAACCGTCCACCATCGGATTGCCGGCTTTCCCTGCTTGACAATAGGGGGCTTCAAGTGCGAATCTTCCATGATCCGGTCCCTGGAGCAATCCAAGATCCGATCGATGTGCCGAAGCAGCGTTGCCTCGGACCGCATCGAGGCGACCCGGGCACTGCAGGGAAGTGATGGACCACGTGCAATCCCACGGCAATCAGGAAACCAGATCGAGCGACGGCGAATCGACCGGTTCGAAGGGGATCCGCGTCGAGGGGCTCGTCAAGCGGTTTGGTCCGGTCGTCGCCGTCGAATCGGTTTCATTCGCCATCCAACCGGGTGAAATCGTCGGATTGCTCGGTCACAACGGGGCCGGCAAGACCACCACGATGCGAATGATCTGCGGGGTGCTGCCACCGACCGCAGGATCGATCACCGTCGCCGGCTACGACATCGTGACCCATCGCCGTCAGGCCGCGGCCTCCATCGGGTATCTCCCGGAGTCTTCGCCGCTGTATCCGGAAATGAGGGTTCGCGAGTATCTGGTCTTCAGGGCACGCCTCTACGGAGTGTCCGATCCCCGGTCCGCGATCGAAAGATCAATGGAACGCTGCGGTCTCGAAACGGCGTCGTCGCGTCTGATCGGCCAGCTCTCCCGCGGATTCCGTCAGCGGGTCGGCCTCGCGGCGGCGATCCTGCACGATCCGGCGGTTCTGATCCTCGATGAAGCGACTTCGGGTCTGGATCCGCTTCAGGTGATCGAGGTGCGCAAGCTCATCGAAGAACTTTCCTCGGATCGGACCATTCTCATCTCGACCCATGTGCTCAGCGAGGTGGAAGCCATCTGTGACCGCGTGGTGCTCTTCGCCCGAGGGCGTGTGGTTGCCGAAGGGGATCTCGACTCGCTGCGAAGCAGATCCAAGTCGGGAGCGAACGCCTCGCTCGAGGATGTGTTCGTGGAACTGACGGCCAAGGCGTTCCTGGAGAGCGGCTCATGAGCGGGACCGTCGTCATCGCCGCCCGGGAGTTCCGGTCCTTCTTCCTCCTGCCATCGGGATACGTCGTCGGAGCGCTCTTTCTGCTCGCCAACGGAATCGTCTTCCTTTCGGGCGTCTTTCTTCCCGGCCAGCCTGCGACGTTGCGAGGCGTGTTCTCGTTCGACGTGATCGTGCTGCTCTTCCTGTGTCCGGCCATCACGATGCGGGCGATCTGCGAGGAACGCCGCCAGGGGACCTGGGAGCTGCTCGCCGCTTCTCCATCGGGTGCCGGAGCGTTCATCTTCGGCAAGTTCATCGCCTCGATGGGATACCTCGTCGTACTGCTCGTACCGACTCTGGTGCTGGTGGGCATGCTCGAGCTGTACGGCCGTCCCGACCCCGGAGAGCTGGCGGCAGGCTACCTCGGGCTGCTGCTGGTCGGTGGGGTCTATCTCGCCAGCGGCATTCTCGCATCGACCGTCACCGCATCCCAGACGATCGCCTATCTCCTGACCGTCTTCTTCTGGATCCTGATCGGCCTGGGGCGTTCGGCGCTGCCGGGATGGCTCGGTCCCGAAGCCTGGAGCATGCTCGCTCCCTGGGATCCGTTCCAGCGGATGCAGGATTTCACCATCGGACTCGTCGACACATCGAGTCTGATCTACTTCCCGAGTCTGATCCTCTTCTTTCTGCTGACGTCCATCGTGCTGGTTGAGACGGAGCGACGGGCATGATTGAATTCGCCTCCATGTCGAAGATGCACCGGTGGTTGAGCAGCATCCTGTTCATTCTCGCCCTGGCGGTTGCGATCGTCGCCGTGAACGACATCTTCATGCAGCCGGATCTGAGGGTGCGCATCGATGCCACCAAGTCCCGCTCCTATTCGCTCAGCCCGCGGACGCAGCAGCTGCTGTCGACGCTGGACGGTCCCTGGAGCATCACGGTCGTCATGATCGATTCGGATACCGATCCCGCCGTCGTGCGGCAGATCGACGAGGTGCTCGGCCGGTACGAGGATGCGGCTCCCGACATGCAGGTCCGGCGAATCGATCCATCGATGCCCGCGGCGTTGACCGAGTACGACGCGCTGCTCATGCGGCTGCGTGACCGTGAATCCGACGGGATCGTCGAGTTCGAGCAGGCCGTCGGAGATGCATTCGGCGAGTTCACCAGTCTGGTGGCGTTCGCCGCACCGACGGCGGACTGGATCGATCGACTGATGAACGAACAGGGGGCCTCGGGCGGTTCGATGCGGGAGGTGGAGGCGATCGCCTCGGCCCTGCGTCTGCTCGGCCAGCAGGGGCATCTCGTGCTCGATGCGGTCGAGGAATCGATGGAGATGAAGGACGGTGCACCGCTTCCGGATCTCGAAGCGGCCCGCACCATTCTCGAGCAGGGGCTGACCCGATGGGCCATGGAACTGCAGGCGGCATCTCGTCGGCTGGACAGGCTCGATGGGCTTCCCGAGGCGCAGGTCCCCGAGTTCGCCCGTCTCTCGACGGCGTTGGCTGCGGAGGCATCCTCGCTTGCGATCGCCTCCGACCGTTTGTCCAGGCTCGAGCCTCTGGAACTGGCGAGAATCGCCGGTCGGCTGCGTGAGGGCGAAGCGGCGATCATCATCGGACCGGATCAGGCGATGGCCATACCAGCCTCCCAGCTCTTCGCATCCAATCTGCGACAGGACAACGTCGGCTCCGTCCGTCTGGATCAGAGATTCCGCGGCGAGCAGTTGTTGTCTTCGGCGATCCGCTCCATGCAGCAGGAGACGATGCCGGTCGTGGTCTTCGTGCATGCCGATCAGGTCTCCAGGCTCGAAGCCCATCCGCAGCAGGCCGATGTGACCGGAGTCACCGCACTGCTCGAAGCGGCCAGGATCGAGGTGTCCGAGTGGCCGGTCACGATCGCACCGCAGCCGGCGTTTCCCGCCGGAACACCGGTGGTGTGGGTGGTGCTCGCTCCGTCGGAACGCATCGGATTCGAAATCGGCAGCGACGAGCGACGTCTGCTCGAGGCGGCCTCGCATCTGATCGACCAGGGCGAGTCGGTTCTTCTTAGTCTCTATCCGAGTTTCCTGCCCAGATACGGGCAGCCGGATCCATGGGCACGGATTTCCGCGAGGCTCGGGATCGAGGCCGACACCGGTGCCGTACTGCTCGAGGAGGCGGTCGACGTCGAAGGCAAGGTTGTCGTGCAGATGTTCCAGCACTTGACCGAGTTCACATCCGAACATCCGGTGGCCGGGGCACTCAACGGCCAGAGCCTTGCCTTGCCGCTGCCCGTACCGCTGCGCCCGATGGAAGACATGGCAGGGAACTTCATGGCGGTGGGGACCATCCAGCCCAAATCCGATCGTTGGCTCGAGACGCAATGGACGCCGAGCCTCGATCTGGGCCCGGTGCGGCGGGGGGACCAGCAGCTTCCCGAGCCCGTCGACGTGGTGTACGCCGTGGAGCGTGCGGGGGCAGGCGAAACGCCGCAGCGTCTGATGGTGGTCGGCTCCGGACCATGGATGCTGTCGAACGTGGCCGACGTCGCGGTGTCCGCCGGAGGCGATCGGATCAGCCTGCTGCATCCGGGAAATCACGAACTGATGATGTCCTCCGTGGCATGGCTCGCGGGCGAGGATCAACTCGTTGCCCAGGGGCCGTTGTCGCAGGAGGTCGCGAGACTGCGTGGAATCGGTGATGCGGAACTTCGCGTCGCCGGATGGTTGTTGACACTCGTGCTTCCCGGCATCGTGCTGCTGCTGGGGATCGGTGTCTGGATGGCGAGGCGAACCTGATGCGCTGGACGACGACATGCATCATGCTGGTTGTGGCGGGAGCGATGGTCGCTCTCGCGTGGTGGATCCATGAATCGGACCCCGATCGTCGGCGACGCATCGAAGTGGTTCCGATGGTGTCTTCCGCCGAACTGCCTCGTGACGAGGTCGATCGCATCGAGCTCCGCATCGAGCAGGAGCAGCCGCTGGTGTTCCAGCGCGAGGACGGTGACTGGTGGATGACTTCGCCGTTCCGCCACGCCGCCGAATACAGTTCGATGCTCGCACTGATCGAAGCCGCGATCTCGACGCGAATCGTCGACCGGCTCGAAGCAGTCGACGAGGAGGACCTGGCTCGGCTCTCGCTGCTGCCGCCACGCGGCAGGGTCGTCTACTCGGCGGGTGATCGCGTCGTCGAGCTCGATCTCGGTCAGTCCGGACTGGGCGGAAGGGCCTACGTCCGCAGGGATGGGGGGGAGGACGTTCTCGTCGTCGACGATGCGTTGTCGGTGAAGGTCTTCAACGACAATCCCGTGATGTGGCGGGAGCGATCGCTCTTTCCCGGCGTGGACATCGAAGTGGACCGCATCGTGCGGTCCGTGGAGGACAACGAGGTCGTGTTCGAACGATCCGGAGGTGCCTGGGCGATCACCAGTCCGATCAGCACCCGGGTCGATTCCGAGGCCATGGGCACGCATGCCATCGATCTCGCCCGTGCGGCATGGTCGAACGTCCTGCTCGATCAGCCGGAGGATCTGGCCGCGTTCGGTCTCGATCCGGCGGTCGCCCGCCTCGCCATCGAGCGGGACGGCGAGTCGATGGTCCTCCTGATCGGTGAACGCCTCGGCAGCGCCGGCCAGGATCGCGCCGCGATGATCGAAGGTGTGCCCGTGGTGCTTTCGCTCGATGGTCGGACCGTCGCTTCGCTGCTTCCCGATCCCGTGACGCTCGTGGATCACCGGGCCTCGCGCGTTCGGCCGGCCGATGTGAAGACGATCGAGATCGAGCGTCCATCCGGTACGTTCCTGATCCAGCGTGCCCTGGAGAACTGGATCGCCCCCCAGTTCGATGATGCGGTGGTTCCGCCCGATCGGGTGGAGGAGCTGCTGCAGTCCGTGACGACGCTGAGGGCGACCGAGGTCGAACTCAGGGATACCTATCCTTCGGAACTCGAACAGGCGAGGGTGACGCTGCTGGGATTCGACGGAGCCCCGCTGGACACGGTCCGGCTTCTTCGTGAGGAGCCCGATTCAGGCCGTTGGGCCATGGAGAATGGGGACAACGTCCTTCGGGTGCATCCCGACTTCCTGGTGCTGCATCTGCGCCCGGTCGATTACGGACTGGCCGCGCCGCCGGAAGAGACTCCGTAGCGAAGCAGCACGTCGTCGTCGCGTCGATGCATCGATCGCAGCGACAGCCCGATCCCCTCGTCGATCGTCGCCGGACTGAATCCGTTGATCGCGGACACGGCTTCCTCGTCGCCCAGAACGGTCGGCGCGACGAAGACCATCGCCTCATTCACGAGTCCGGAACGCAGCATCGACCCGAGCAGTCCCGGGCCGGATTCGGTCATCACCGTGGAGCAGTTGTGCACCGCCGAGAGGTGGATGAGCAGGTCCGTGAGGGCCAGACCCGCGTCGCCGGTCCGCCGGAGGGCAAGCACGTCCACGCCGGCCCCGATCAGTTCCTTCGTCCGCGCGGATTGAGCCGTCATCGACTGTTCGCTGCATGCGATCGTGAGCGGGGCGACGTCCAGCGTCTTCAGCAGGGCGGCGTCGGCGGGCATGCGGAGATCCGGATCGACCACGACCCTTCGTGCGACGCGTCTGGCCCGGACGTCTCGACATGTCAGTCGTGGGTCGTCGGCGAGCACGGTTCCGATTCCGGTGAGGATGGCATCGACGCGTCCACGCTGCCGGTGCACGAGTCGGCGGCTGCGGGGACCGCTGATCCACTGGCTGTGGCCTTGCCGTGTCGCCAGCCGTCCGTCGAGCGTCTGGGCCCACTTTGCGACGACCCAGGGCAGGCCGCTCGTGACGCGATGTCTGAAGATGGCGGACAGTTCGTGGGAGGGGGAGTGCTGGAGGACGGTCACCTCCAGTCCGGCTTCACGGAGCAGTTCCACGCCGCCACTGGCTTCTGGATTCGGATCGAGGCACCCGACGACCACCCGGCTGAGTCCTGCTTCGAGAATCGCATCGGTGCAGGCGGGAGTCCTGCCCTGATGCGTGCAGGGTTCCAGGGTCGTGTAGATCGTTCCGCCCCTCAGGCTGCTGCCATGCTCCTGAAGCAGCAGTCGCTCGGCATGCGGGCCTCCGAGGGTGCGGTGATGGGATTCGGCGACCACCCGGCCGTCTCGATCGACTCCGACGCAGCCCACCATCGGATTGGGTTCGACATGTCCATGTCCCCGCAGACCTCGCCGCGCTGCGCGGTCCATGAGGGAGACGTCGAGTGCCGAGGTTGATTGGACGCTGTTCATGGCGGGAACACTGACTCCCAGACGAGACGATCCCCCACCGTAGCAGAACATGGGGTCATGTTCTGATTGGGTGGGGGATCGTCGGGAGGGAGACTTCTTGGGATCGAGGATGATCAGGTCTTGGAGAGGATTTCCTCGGTGAGATTCGGGGGCATGATGCGGTATTCGCTGGGTTCCATCGAGCTGGAAGCCCGTCCCTGACTCATGCCGCGGAGAACGGTCGTGTATCCGAACATCTCCGAAAGCGGCACGTCCGCGTGGATGACGCGTGTGTTGCTCCGCATCTCGGAGTCGACGATCTGGCCACGGCGGCTGGCGAGGTCACTGCTGATGGGACCGAAGAAGTCCTCGGGAGTGGTGATCTCGACCCGCATGATGGGCTCGAGCAGCGTCAGTCCGGCCTGCGAGCAGGCTTGACGGAACGCCAGGGCACCGGCCTGTTCGAAGGCGACCTGACTCGAGTCGACCTCGTGGTACGAACCGAAGACGAGTTCCGCCTTCACGTTCACCATGGGGTATCCACCGAGAATGCCGGAGACCGCCGCGGAGCGAATGCCCGCTTCGACGGACGGGATGTACTCGCGGGGGATGACGCCCTGCTTGATGGAGTCGACGAAGACGATTCCGTTCTTCATCTTGAGTTCCTGGGCTTCGGCCTCCTCGGCCGTGATCGGTTGGACGCTCAGGACGGCGTCGCCGAACTGACCGCGTCCACCCGTCTGCTTGACGAACTTTCCACGGACGTCCTCGGCGGCGCCCATGATCGTCTCGCGGTAGCTGACGCGTGGCGTACCGATGTTCACGCCGATCTTCATGTCGCGAACCAGCTTGTTCTTGACGATCTCGAGGTGAAGTTCGCCCATGCCGGAGATGATGGTCTCGCCGGTGTCTTCGTTGTAGTTGGAGCGGAAGGAGGGGTCTTCCCGCATGATCGTGCCGAGCGCCTCGGCGAGCTTCTTCTTGTCGTCGGTGGTCATGGGTTCGATGGACATCGAGATCACCGGATCGGGGAAGTGCATGCGTTCGAGGACGATCGGGTCGTCGGCGTCGCAGAGCGTGTCGCCGGTGACGGAATTCTTGAGCCCGATGATCGCGACGATCTGGCCGGCCGCGACCTCGTCGAGGGCTTCGCGGTCCTTGGCGTGCATCTCGTAGATCCTCGAGACGATCTCCTTCTTGCGGTTGACCGGATTCAGAACCCGGCTGCCCTGCTTGAGGGTGCCGGAGTAGACCCGGCAGTAGGTCAGGTCGCCATGGGTATCGGAGACGACCTTGAAGACCAGGGCGGAGAAGGGGGCGGTGGGATCGCTCTCGCGGGAGAGCTTGATGTCCTCGTCCTTGGGATTGGTTCCTTCGACGCAGGGGACTTCGGTCGGGTTCGGCAGGTAGTGGATCACGCCGTCGAGCAGCCGCTGGATGCCGACGTTGCGAAGGGCCGCACCGCAGAAGGTGGGGGTGCACTTGTGACCGATGGTGCCCGCACGGAGGACGCGGCGGATCGAATCGATGTCGACCGAGTTCTCGTCCTCGAGGTACTGCTCCATGAAATCATCGTCGAGTTCGGCGATGGACTCGAGCATCTGGTGTCGCCACTGGGCTGCGGTGTCGACCATGTCGTCGGGGATGTCGCGTTCCTCGACGACGGCACCGAGTTCGCCGCTGTCGAAGTAGAAGGCCCGCATTTCGATCAGGTCGATCAGCCCTTCGAGCTCGTCTCCGGCACCGATCGGAATCTGGACTGCGATCGGGTTGGCACCGAGGCGGTCGATGATCGACTTGAAGCTGAACTCGAAGTCGGCTCCGATCTTGTCCATCTTGTTGATGAAGCAGAGGCGGGGCACGCCGTAGCGGTCGGCCTGACGCCAGACGGTCTCGGACTGCGCTTCGACGCCTTCCTTGCCGTCGAAGACGGTCACGGCGCCGTCGAGCACGCGCATCGATCGTTCGACTTCGATGGTGAAGTCGACGTGACCGGGCGTGTCGATCAGGTTCACGGTGTAGGTCTGACCATGGAAGTCCCAGGGGCAGGTCGTCGCAGCCGACTGGATGGTGATACCGCGCTCCTGCTCTTCCGCGAGGAAGTCCATCGTGGCGGTGCCTTCGTGGACTTCACCCATCTTGTAGTTCTGGCCGGTGTAGTACAGCACCCGTTCGGTGACGGTGGTCTTGCCCGCGTCGATGTGGGCGCAGATGCCGATGTTGCGTACGTAGTTGAGGTCGATGGCCATGGTCTGTATTCCTGGTGGAGAACCGATTCGGTTCCCGGGACTGGGGTATGTGCACTGCGGGAGCGGATGCTTCCGTCGTCACGGTTTCTCTATCGTTTGCATGGGCACGTCACTCGACGTGTCCCACCTGTCTTGGCCCGGCGTTCCGCCTGGGCCGCCTCCGTGAGGAGTCAGATGCCGCAGGTGGGCCGGACGATCTCGTCATCATCGAGCTGCATGGAAATCCTCCTTGCAGATCCCGAGAAGCGGTATGCCTCCCGGAAATCGCCGTGTTGAAAGGCTTCTGGCAAAAAAGGCTTTTTAAGCCTTTATCGCAGGGATTCTATCGACGTATTTCTCGCTGTCAATGACAAATAGGCCATTCAGCAGGATCGAACGAGCTGCCCGCGGTTGATCCTGCGTTCCAAAATGACCGATTCGATGTCCTGCAGGTACCGTCGGGCGTCCTGAACGTAGCCAGCGGTGGGGTCCAGCCCCGGGCAGGCCTCCGTGAAGTACCTGTTCATCCGCAGCATCAGCAGTTCGCGGCAGTATTTGGCGGTCATGGACGCGAGGGCGATCGGCAGGTGCCGATCCTCGCCTCCCTGGGCGAAGGTGATGGAGCACGCATCGTCGTCGCGTCCCTCCCGGCGAAGGCGGTATCGGCACAGTTTGGGGCTCTCGTCGAGTACCTGGATCATGTCGTCTGGCCACGCATGCTGGAGATCCTCCCGATACCGGGTGCGTCCACCCTGTCGATCGATCACCACATGCAGATCATGTCCGGTGAATCTGGTCCGGAGTTCCTGCACCCTTCGAAGCACGGCTTCGAAGTTGACGTTCGCCTTGTTGCCGGTTCGATCCACCTCGTGATTGAATGCATCGGCGTCGATGAGCTCGCACGACAGGCTGTGGCAGCCGACGCCGGCGCCGGCCATGGCACGTTTCAGTCGCACGGATGCGATTCCCAGCAGCCCCCGGTCCTCGCCGAGCGGAAGGGTGGTCATGCTCCGATACCAGTCGTGTTCGGGAACGGTCGCTCCGAGACGGGACAGCACTTCGGAATCGTCAAGCGATTCGAGCCAGTCGGAACCGTCCATGGTCGATCCGAGGAACGCGAGCACGCCGCGCTCCAGGTGGTGCAGAGGATGCCGTCTTCCGCCCTTGGCTCCCTTGAGCTTCTTCGAATCGTCGATGGCCAGTCGTCCGCCCCGATCCTTTCGGCCACGACAGACGGCATGATCGAGTCGGGACCAGAGGTCCGGCGCGCCGGTGGAGGCGTCATGCTGCTCGACGGTGAGTATCGAGCAGCCGATGCAGAGCGGGCCGAGCATCGGTCCGTATCCCGCCTCGTCGATTCCTGCGTAGATCAACATGTCGACCAGCCTAACGAGTTCTCATGCTGCGCCGATGCACCCGTCCCTGCGGGGGTCGCTGCCTCCGATGCAGCCTTCAGGGGTCCGGCGGATGATCTGTCCGCCTCCGAAGGCCACCGTGCAGGCGTCGGCGATGTCCAGTTCGTGGCCGCGGGCGGTCAGGGCATCGATGGTCGGCTGGGGGAATCCGGGCTCCAGATGCACCTGACGCCCTTCGGCGATGCGCCAGCGGGGGGCATCCAGGGCGGCCTGCGGATGCATGCCGAGTTCGAGCATGCGCCAGCCGACCTGGACATGGCCCTGCGGCTGCATGTGTCCTCCCATCACCCCGAAGGAGATCTCCGGCATGCCGTCGCGGGTGATGAAGCCGGGAATGATGGTGTGGTACGGACGCTTGCCGCCTCCGGCCCGGTTGGGATGACCATCGGCGAGCACGAACCCCGCGCCGCGATTCTGCATCGCGATGCCGGTACCTGGGATCACGACTCCGGAACCGAATCCCATGTAGTTCGACTGGATGAACGAGACCATGTTGCCGTCTGCATCGGCGCACGAGAGGTAGACGGTCGATGCATCCGAGACGACGACGTGCCCCGGGTCGCGGGCGACGTCCGGATCGATCTTCGATGCGTGTGCATCCAGATGCGACGATGTGAGCAGTGCGGCCGGATCGACCGTCATGGTCGAGGGGTCGCCCACCACGGCCTTGATGTCGGAGAAGGCGCACTTCATGGCCTCGATCTGCAGATGCAGTGCGAGCGGATCGAACGGTCCGTCGGCCACATGACCGATTCGTTCGAGGATGCCGGCGGCGACCAGCGCGACCAGTCCCTGTCCGTTGGGCGGAAGTTCATGGAGCGTTCGCCCGTTCCAGGCCGGTGAGGCCATGGGTTCGCACCACATGGCGGCATGCTCCGCGAGGTCCCGCTCGACGAGGGCGGCTCCGTGGGCTCTGGCGTCTTCGGCCATTCGATGGGCGAGTTCACCCCGGTAGAACGACTCGCCGCCGGTTTCCGCGATCGCGGCGAGCGTTGCGGCATGATCCGGACTCAGGAATCGTTCGCCTTCGGCCGGAGGCCGTCCGTCCGGTGCAAACGTGGCCAGCCAGGGATCGAAGTCTCCGAATCGAGTCGCGGATCGTGCCCACGACGCCGCGGTCAACGGCGTCACGACATATCCGTCGCGGGCGAGGCGAATCGCCCCTTCGGCGAGGGTGGGAAGATCCATGGACCCGAACCGTTTCTGGAGGGCGACCCAGCCCGATACCGCTCCCGGGACGGTCACCGCCTCCCATCCCATGATCGGCATCCGATCACGATCACAGTAGACGTCGTCGCCCCAGGCCGCGGGCGATCGTCCCGACGCATTCAGGCCATGCAGGGATCCGTTCATCCAGACGAGGGCGAACGCATCGGAGCCGATGCCGTTCGAGCAGGGTTCGACGACGGTCAGGGCCATGGCGGCGGCGATCGCAGCATCCACCGCGTTGCCGCCTCGGGAGAGGATGTCGACGCCGACCCGCACCGCATCGGGCTGGCTGGTGGCGACCATGCTCGCTGCGCCGTCTGTCCGCATCAGTCGTCCAGCGGCTGGTGGATCCAGCCTCCGCAGAGCACCATGTCTTCCTCGTAGCACACCACGGCCTGGCCCGGCGCGACCGATTCCTGCGGGTCGTCGAAGCGCACTTCGAGTTCGCCTTCGGACGTGGCCCGCACGCGGGCCGGAACCGGATCGGCGTTGTACCTGATCTTCGCGGTACAGGATCTGAAGGAGGTGGTCGCCTCCTCGTGCCAGTTCGTTTCACGGGCCATGCAACCCGTCGCCAGCAGCGACTCCTTGGTTCCCACCGTGATGCGGTTGGTGTCCGCGTTCTTGTCGATGACGTACAGCGGGTGCCCCAGGGCCACGCCGATCCCGCGTCGCTGGCCGATCGTGTAGTGCTGGTGGCCCGGATGGGTTCCGAGCACCTTGCCGTCGAGATCGACGATGTCACCCTCTTCGACGGCATCGGGAGTGGATCGTTCGACCAGTCCGGCGTAGTCGTTGTCGGGTACGAAGCAGATCTCCTGCGAGTCGGGCTTCGAATGGACGGGCAGTCCGAGTTCCTTGGCCTTCTGGCGAATCTCGTCCTTGGTGAAGTCGCCCACGGGAAGCCGCATGCGATCCAACTGGTCGATGGGTGCGCCGAAGAGCACGTAGCTCTGATCCTTGCCCGCATCGTGTCCCATGCACAGGCGGGACCGGCCGTTTCGCCGATCGATCCTGGCATGGTGTCCGGAGGCGACCCAACCGGCGCCGAGTTGGCATGCGTAGTCGTGGAGTCGTCCGAACTTGAGCCAGTCGTTGCAGCGGACGCAGGGATTGGGGGTGCGTCCCGCGTTGTACTCGTCGACGAAGTAGTCGATGATCCGACCGAAGTCCTTCTTGAAGTTGCAGACGTAGAAGGGGACGTCGAGGCGGCCGGCGACCCGCCGTGCGTCCTCGGCGTCGTTGATCGAGCAGCATCCCTGCTTTCCGATGCGGAGGGGATTTCCGGTCGAATCCGTGGATTGGGCGATGGGGGTGTCGAGCGTCTCTCCCGGGGAGCCGAGGCGCATGAAGCATCCCACGATCTCCAGATCCTCCTGCATGAGCAGGGCGGCGGCGACCGAGGAGTCCACGCCACCGGACATGGCGACGAGAACCTTCGAATTGGAACGCAGGGGGGACATCGGCAACCATGGTAGGGCCGTGGAGGTGCGGTGTGGAGAAGAATCCCCCTCGAGTGAGGGGTCGGCTAGAATGCCGCCACGGATCGCCCTTGCAAGGAGCTGACGACATGTCCTCGACGACCGCCACCAACATCCACGAACTGCTCGGCTCCGATGCCGATTCCCTGCTGAACCATCAGGCGGTGCTCGATCGATCGATGCTGCATCTTCCCGGTCCAGATGTCGTCGATCGCAATTTCCGCGACAGCGACCGCAGTCCCCAGGTGCTTCGGAGCCTCCAGGCGATCCACGGCCACGGCCGGCTCGGGGGGACGGGGTACGTCTCGATTCTTCCCGTCGATCAGGGCATCGAGCATTCGGGAGGCTCGTCCTTCGCGAAGAACCCGATCTACTTCGACGGCGACAACATCTGCCGGTTGGCATACGAAGGCGGATGCAACGCGGTCGCGACGACCTTCGGGGTGCTTGGTTCCGTGTCGCGCAAGTGGGCGCACCGGATCCCGATGATCGTGAAGATCAACCACAACGAACTTCTCACCAGCCCCAACAACTACGATCAGGTCCTCTTCGGGACCGTGCAGGAGGCGTGGAATCTCGGGGCCGTCGCCGTCGGGGCGACGATCTACTTCGGTTCGGACCAGTCGAGTCGGCAGATCCAGGAGATCGCCGAAGCGTTCTCCTACGCCCACGAACTCGGCATGGCGACCGTGCTGTGGTGCTACCTTCGCAACAACGACTTCAAGGTCGACGGAAACGACTACCACGCGTCGGCGGATCTCACCGGGCAGGCCAACCACCTCGGGGTGACCATTCAGGCGGACATCATCAAGCAGAAGCTCCCCGTCAACAACGGCGGATACGTTGCGATGAACAAGTCGGGATCGTTCGGCAAGTTCGACCAGCGGATGTACGACGAACTCTGCTCCGACCATCCGATCGATCTCTGCCGATGGCAGGTCGCCAACTGCTATCTGGGGCGGGTCGGACTGATCAACTCCGGCGGAGCTTCGGGTGACAACGATCTTGCCGATGCGGTGCGCACGGCGGTGATCAACAAGCGGGCCGGCGGCAGCGGACTCATCTCCGGTCGCAAGTCGTTCCAACGCCCCATGCCGGAAGGCGTCCAGCTGCTCAACGCGATCCAGGACGTGTACCTGGACGAGGCCGTCACGATCGCCTGAATCCGCCGGAGAGGCGATCAGGCCGTTGCGGCGACACGCCGGCGCGGTTTGCTGAGTTCCTCGGCTTCCGCACGCTGTCGAGCCTGTTCCTGTTCCGAGTAGTCCTCGCCGAATCGCACCAGCCGAAGGCTGTTGGCGATGACGATGACGTATCCGAGTGCGTAGTAGAACGGGGCGATCCACAGGGTCAGGATGATGCCGGTCGCGGCCAGGGCGAGGCCCACCACGGCGAGCACCAGCGACAGCAGGATGTTCTGGCTGATGACCCGACGGGTCCGTCGCGCCAGCTGCAGCAGGAACGGGACGTGACGAAGGTCGTCGTTCATCAGGGCGACGCCGGCCGAGTTGGTGGCGATGTCCGAACCCGAGAGTCCCATGGCCACGCCGACGTCGGCGGTGGCGAGGATGGGACCGTCGTTGATTCCGTCGCCCACCACGAGGGTGCGGTGTCCCTTCTTGATCAGGTACTTGAGCTCGTCGTGCTTCTCCTCGGGAAGGCATTCCGCCTCGATCGAATCGACGCCGACGGCCTGGCCGACACGCTTGGCGACGGAGAGGCGGTCACCGGTGAAGATGCAGATTCTCCGACATCCGATCTCGCGCATCTCCTCGACGGCGGTCACCGCGTTGCGGCGCAGCTTGTCCTCGAGGCCGACTGCTCCGAGGTAGGTCTCGTCGCGCATCACATGGACACCCGACATGCCGCCGATCTTCTCCTCGACGCCTTCGACGAGATTCTCGATGCCCGGATTCAGTTCGCGGAGCCAGGCGCTGCGACCGACGTAGATCGTTCCCGCGGGAGTCCGTGCGATCACCCCGCGTCCATGATGCTCCTCGTAGGATTCGATGGAGTGGGGTTCGATCTTCGCCTTCACGGCGGTGTCCATGATCGAACGGGCGAGCGGGTGGTTGGACGACTGTTCTCCGTCGGCGGCGGCCTGGAGAAGGTCCGCTCCGCCGATGCCGTCGACGGGCGCGAGGCGACTGACCTCGAATCGTCCCGTGGTCAGCGTGCCGGTCTTGTCCATGATGACGGTGTCGATGTCGGCGGCCGCTTCGAGCGTGCGGGTCTGCTTGATCATGATGCCCAGCCTGGCCGATGCGGCGAAGGCCGCGACCATGGCGGTCGGATGGGAGATGAGCAGTCCACCGGGACAGGTGACCACGAGCACGATGATCGCCCGGATGGCGGCCTGATCCCGGATCATCTCGTCGGCACTTCGCTGCGTGAAGAACCACACCAGAGCGGCGACCATCAGGACCACCCAGAAGTAGTAGGAGGCCAGCTGTTCGATGAACTCCTGCCGTTGGGTCTTCGACGACTCCGCTTCGCGGATGAGGGATTCGACCTTGCCGATCGTCGTTTCTCCGGCGACGGCCGTGACCTCGATGTCGATCTGGCCCGTGAGGTTGGCGGTACCCGCGTAGACCTCGCTGCCGTTGGAGACTTCGATGGGTACGGCTTCGCCCGTGAGCGAGGCCTGGTTGATGTCGCTCTGCCCCGCGACGATCCGGCCGTCGACGGGGAGGTTCTCGCCGGGTCGGACCCGGACGATGCTGCCGATCGACAGCTTGGACAGATGCACTTCCGTTTCAGCTCCGTCGGAGCCGATCAGTCGTGCGATGTCGGGGGTGAGATCGATCAGTTCGCGGATGGCACGCTGGGCTCCCCATGCGGTGCGGCTGAGGATCAGGTTGGCCATCCAGAGGAAGAGCGCGAGGAAGCCTGCGGCGAGGTACATCTCGGACGACATCGCGGCGAGGACCGCGAGCGATGCGAGCGAGTCGCTGGAAGGTCGCCCCTTGGTGATCTCGCCCCATGCTCCGATGAGCAGGGGGATGACGAGGATGATGGATCCGATCGCGGCGGGAAACTGCGATACGAGCTCATTCGATCCAAGCAGGTGGCCTATCCACGATGCAGCCAGAAGCACTCCACCGCTCATGGCGATCAGAAGGCGTCTTTCGAGACCGATGGCATTGATGCCTGAGTCTTCCGCTGTCGTGGGAGAAGTGATCTTCGGGGCTTCGAGGGTGGATGTCTCGGACATGGGGGGCTCCGGGCTTTCCCTGGGTCTGCATGTCTTGAAAGGGATGCAGTATAGCCCCCCTCGCCTGAGCAGGCATCAGAGTCCTACGCGTCTGAATGATCGATTGTTCATGGAACCCTCGAATTGCGGACCAGGGGCTGATCGGCTCCAATGCGTTCCAGGAAGCACCATTTCATGACCAGCTCAGGCACACAACACGTGGCGATGATCGGAACCGGGCAAATGGGCCTGGTGATGGCGGATGCGATCGCGGCGAGGGGGGTCGGGGTGACGATGTGGGGCCCTCGCACCGAAATCGTCGAACGACTCCGTGAGGATCGGGCGATCCCTGAGCGTCTGCCTGATTTCCGCCTTCCGGATTCGGTGCGACTCACGACCGACGCCGCCGAGGCGTTCGATGGCGCCACGGTGGCGATCAACGCCATTCCGACCCAGTTCATCCGATCGACCTGGTCGGACCTCATGCCTTCATGCGAGCCGGGCACTCCGCTCGTCAGCACGGCCAAGGGGGTCGAGAAATCGACGCTGCTCAGGCCGACCGAGGTCCTCGGAGAGATTGCGGAGACCGCACTCGATCGGCGACCGGATCTGGTCGTGCTCTCGGGACCCACCATCGCCACGGAGCTCGCGGTCCGGCTGCCTGCGGCGCTGATCTCGGCATCGACGTCCGCATCGGCCGCGCACCTCGTGCAGGATCTGTTGAATGTCCCCTGGATCAGGACCTACACCCTCGATGATCCGATCGGCGTCGAGATCGCCGGTGCGACGAAGAACGTCATTGCGCTCGCGGCGGGAATGGTCGACGGTCTCGAAATAGGCGACAACGCCAAATCGATGCTGCTTGCACGCGGGCTTGCCGAGATCGCCCGACTGGGCCAGTCCCTCGGCGCGCGGCTGGAGACCTTCTTCGGAATCGCGGGTGTCGGCGATCTCGCCACCACCTGCTTCAGTCCGCACGGACGCAATCGGACATGCGGCGAGGCGATCGGTCGCGGAGAAACCCTCGAGGAGTTCACGGCTCGATCGCATTCGGTGGTCGAGGGCGTCGCCACGGCCGCTTCGGTCAGTGAACTCGCGGTTCGGATCGGCATCGACATGCCGATCGCACGGGCGGTGGGGCAGATCCTCTTCGAGGGAATGGCTCCACGCGATGCGATCCATCGACTGATGGATCGGGACCTGAAGGCCGAGGAACTCGGACTTCACCATCCTCCGTCCTCCTGAACGGATCTATTCCTCGTTGAATCCGCTGCTGATCAGCCCGACCAGGCGGTCCACGGACGAGTCCGCGTCGGTGCCGGTCGCGGAGATCTCGAGCTCGGTCCCCTTGGTGGCGGCGAGGATCATCAGCTGCATGATCGACTTGGCGTCGACCTTGTTGTTCTGGTCCATCCGTCGAATCGAGATGTCGGCATCGAACTCCTGAGCCGTTTCGGCGAGGATCATCGCCGGACGTGCATGCATGCCCAGCTTGTTGGTGATCTTGACTGTTGCGGATGACGACATGGATGGGGTTCCGTGAAGAACGGAATGGCGTCCGACACGATGTGTGCCGGGGCGTGACCGTATCAGGGGGATCAGGAGTCCAACTGGTCCGAATCCGCCTCGGAGATCAGTTCGAGCACTTCCTTGGGCGAGTTCGCCTGCAGCATGAAGCGGCGGAACGTCTCCTGGCTGAGGTTGCCGAAGATCGCCTCCATGGCTTCGAGGTGCTCTTCGGGCTTGTCTTCCGGACTCAGCAGGAGGAGGATGCTGTGCACCGGCTTGCCGTCCAGGGCGTTGAACTCGATGCCCGACTTCGAGATGCCGATGGCGATCGCCATGTGTTCGATCGATGCGTGCTTGATGTGCGGAACGGCGACGCCGTGGCCGAAGCCGGTCGAGCCGCGTTTTTCACGCTTGATGATGGCCTTGTTGTATTCGGTCTTGAGGTCCTCGGGAACCGTACCGGCATCGACGAGCTGCGTGAGCAGTTCGAGCAGCGCACCCTCCCGGTCGGATGACTGGAGGTCGGTGTTGATGGCGTTCTTGACGACGATGTCGAGCAGCTTCATGGGACGTTCTTTCAATTTCCTGGATTGTGCTTTCGGTCGCGAAGCCTGCTCTTGTGGTCGGTCAGCTGACGGACGGCGCGATCCATGGAGAGATCGATGCAGGCGTACATGTCTTGCAGTTCGGCGCGGGCGATGATGGGGTCGCTGTGTTCGATGTTGCAGATGATCTCGACTTCGTGGTCGTCATGCGTCTTGTCGATGACGATGTCCACGGCTTCGATCCGATCGAAGTAGCGTGGCAGCCGCTCGGCCTTCTTGAGGACGTATTCCTCGATGGAGGAGGTGATGTCCACGTGCTTTGAACTGATGTTGATCTGCATGTCGGCCCCTTCGTTAGTGGTCCTTGTCTTCGTCGCCGTCACCGTCGGATTCGGCGATCCGGTTCTCGCTTCCCTGGATCTGATGGGGAGGCTTGAGGACGCCGCCGCTCACGGCGAATCCGATTGCCTCCTCGACGGTGATCGGGAGTTCAATGATATCGTCCTTGGGGATCGTGACGGTATACCCCGTGAACGGAGTGGGTGAGCTGGGAATGAAGACCGTGACGGAATCCCCCGATTTCCGCGAGATGGACCGCATCGATTCGCCGGTCTGGAATCCGACGGACCAGATCCCACGACGTGGATATTCCGCGGCCACGACCCGGTTGAACGTGATCGGCTTGTCCTGATTGTTGAAGAGGAAGTCGACGATCTGCTTCACGTAGCCGTAGATCTTCTCGACCACGGGAATCGCCTTGATCATCCGCTCCAGATACCGATAGAGCATCCGCCCCACGAATCCACCGACCAGACGACCGGCGATGTAGACCGCGATGATCGCCACGATGAGACCGATGATCTGGATGTACCAGTGGTCGTTCCACCAGGATGCGATGGTCTCCGTCCGGTATCCGACGATGAGGCTCGCGTCCATGCTGGTCGCGTCGGGAGCAAGACCCTCCGATTGACGAAGTTGCTGGAGTTGGCTCTCGTTCGGAACGGCCCCCCCGAACTCGGCCAGACCCGGCCAGACCACCATCAACTGTCCGATGCAGTACTGGATGCCCTGGTTGATGGGCTGGGCCACCGCCTGACTGATCCACTGGTACGCCTTGACGAGGATCCAGAGCGTCAGGGCGGAAGGCAGCACCACCGCAAGTCCTCGAAGGAAGAACCGCTTGAAGTGGCCTCTGCTGCTGTTCTTTCTCGCTGCCATGTCTGGTGGGAGGCTCCGAGGGGGCTTGAGACCGGTGCATCATACTGCTCGGCGTCAGGCCTCGTGCGGCTCTCCCTGATGGGGAGGGGGAGCCACCTGGACACGGTCTCCGACAAGGCGGAGTCTGTCCTGTGCGAAGAGGGTGATGGCTTCCGGGTACACGTCGCACTCGATGGAGAAGACTCGTGCCGCGAGGCTTTCAGCGGTGTCGAACGGCTCCACGGCGCATGCCCGCTGGAGAATGACCGGGCCGTGATCGTACTGCTCGTCGACGAAATGAACGGTGCATCCGCTGCTCGGAACTCCGGCTTCGAGCACCGCCGAGTGCACCCGCTCGCCGTACATGCCGCGGCCGCCGAATGCCGGAAGCAGGGATGGATGGATGTTCATCACCCGTCCCTGCATCCATGGTTCGATGTGCAGATGGCGAAGCCATCCGCAGAGGCACACGAGGTCGTGTCGATCCGGATCCAGAAGGTCCGACACGTCGCCGTCCTCCGCGACGTGGACCTTGAACCCCCGGGCCCGTGCCCGTTCGACCCCTGCGGCATCGGCCCGGGAACTGACGACCGTGTCGATGCGGGCCGGCAGCCGGGCGTCGTCGATCCGATCGACGAGATTCATGAGCGTGCGACCGCCGCCGCTGAGCAGGGCGGCGATTCGTATGGGAGCAGTCACGAATGCTGCTCCTCGCTGCCGCCGAGCGTGGAGGGGGAGTCGTACGGAATTGGTTTTCCGTGCTGGTCGACGCTGACCATGGTCAGGCTGCCCGATGTCACCCTGACCACCTCCGTCGAGTCGAATCGATCCGCGAAGACCTCGACGCCGATCGTGATGGACGTCTTGCCGCTCTTGATTCGATTCGTGTACAGGCTCACAACGTCGCCGGTGAAGACCGGCTTGAGGAACACGATGCGGTCGAAGGCGACGGTCACGTAGCGATGCAGCCCGTAGCGTCGCGCCTCGTCGAATCCCGCCTGGTCGATGAGCGACAGGATGACTCCACCGAAGATGGTCCCGAAGGCATTCGTATGCTTCGGCATCATGTGGACGCGGAGGGCGAGGTTGCCTTCGGGGCGATTGGTCATGGACCCATCATCACGTCACACGCTCCGGATCACAAGCCGGAGGAGTGAAATCGTCCCATGTCGTCGCGTACCAGCCGTCGACGTTCCAGATGCCACCGAGCAAGCAGGCCGGCGAAGAGGCTCTCGGCATCCATGAAATCACATCCCGGATCGCCCGCAGGTTCGACGTCGATCCAGTCGGGAAGAAAGCGGATCGTCAGGCTCCATGCCGCGGCTCGGTCCGCATCGTTCGGATCGACGGCGGCTTCGAACAGCGGTTCCAGCAGATCCGGATCGCCGGCAATCAGGCGGGTGAGAACCGCGGGGTGCCAGATGCGTTCGTCTTCCTGTCGCATCGCGCGCCGGGCGAACTCGCCCGGATGGTCGTCGCTGGTGGGACGGCCCAGGGCATCGAGTGCGAGACGCATGGTCAGTCTCGTCCTGGAATCCCGTTCGACCAGCATGGCCTGGGCGAGTGCTTCGTCGTCCCCCTGCTCGAGCGCGGTGAGCAGAGCGGCCATCTGTCGTCGGACCGCTTCCGGATCATCCAGCCCGATCTCGTGTTCCTCGTCGGTCCGGGATGCAGAGTCGGCGATTCCAAGTGTGGTGACGACCATCATGTCGGGGGTCGTGTCCGCGGCATCGAGCGGGTCGATCGTCGTGAACGTTGGAGTCGCCGCCTCGTCGATGCGCAGCGGGCGCCGTCCGCAGCCGAGCCATTTCCGATAGGGATCGCCCCAGTGGCTGCGGTCTTCGGGAAGTCGTCGAAGGATGACGTCGAGTCTCGGTGAGATGCCCGCCCATGCGGCGAGCGTTCGAAGCGTCCGGCGGGCGACCGCGGGATCGCCGTGTGCAAGCAGTCCGAGGACGGGGGTGGCGACCGTTTCGGTCGATGCGTCGAGGGGAGCGGTCTCGACCAGTTCGATCGCATCTTCGACATCGAGCACATGGGATCTCCAGGCGAGCAGCTGCAGGTGCCGTGTCATCAGGGCATGCGGCTGCGTGGTCCAGCCCCACAGTCCGAGCCGATGCAGCTGGTCCGCTCCCTGGAGCAACGCGTCGTCGGATCCCTCCACAAGGGATGCATTGAGGGAATCGAGGGCTTCGATCGCCCGTGGAGCTCCCGTTTCATCCGGCGCCATCCACCACTTCCATGCCGTGGTGCGACTGGAGACGTCGTCGGATGCCACCCGGTCGATTCTCGATCCCGCCCTCCAGGTCGGGATCGCGAGGACTCCGATCACCACTCCCAGGAGTACGGCGATGATTCCCGTGACCAGCCAGGAACTGCGTCGAGTGATCATGGCTGCGTACCCGTCGAACGTCTGGAGATGCCGTACAGGACGAGATTCGTCATCAGGTCGGTGGCGGATTGGTGGGAATATCCGTGGATGCCCCAACGCCCCTGATCCAGCAGCGCGTGGCTCATGTCCTCACGACTGAAGAAGATCGCCGGTTCGCCGTCGATCTTGAGGCATCGAAGCCGCGGAGAACGTTCGGCCGCGCCGAACACCTCCATGATGCTGTAGGGAGTCCATCGCACCTCCGTGCAGTCGAGTCCTCCCTCGAGCGTCTGGCCGGTCACGGGTGCGGTCCGATCCGCGGATCGGACCGGGGCGTCGAATCGATCCATCGAATGCTGTTCCATCGCCGAAGCGAACGCACCGCCATCGCCGCCGCCGGCATGCTCGAAGAGCACCACGCCGTCGTCGTCGCGGACGAACCGTTCGATTGCATTCCAGTCGTCTTCGGAGAGCGTGGTCTCCTCCGTGCCCGACAGGATCAGCAGATCCGGCCGGCCGCTTCTGGCCAGGTCGGGAATGCGGCGGTCGAGCACCTGAAGATCGATGTCGTGATCCCGCCCGATGGAGTTGCGGAGCGACGGCATCGCCTGGGGTTCGGTCTTCCATTGTCCGTTGTGGACTCCGCGGACGACGGCAGCGCTGCTGGATCCTCCCGAGGAGGACCAGGCGCCCGCGCCCGCATCGAGACGTGGTGGGGTTCGATGCATGCCGGATGCGTGGGCATGGATGTTCGAAAGGGTCTGGAGCACAGGGGTCGATTTGCGTCCGATGACCTGGAGTTCGGCGCTGCGGTCTCCGCTGGGCAGCAGCAGGATCTGATCGCGCACGCCGTTGCGAAGCGCCATCAGCTTCGGCCGTTTCGTGATCTTCAGCGGATGCTGGAAGAGCGGGTCGTTGGCCGGAACCGTCTCCCAGTCGGCACGAGGGTTGATGAGTGCTCCCAGGTCCTGCACGCTTCGACTGAAGCCGCTCGACTTGCCCTCGTTGATCGCGAGGACGAGTCCGCCGCGATCGATGTACCGTCGAATGCGTTCGACTTCGGGAATCTTCGGCGGACGCGGGGGCCGTTCGCCGTCGGCGAGCGTTCCGTTGCGTCGACGTTCCAGATACGACTTCGAGCCTTCGCGGAACTCCCGGATGGCCGTGCGTTCGGAATCGATCCAGGGCAGCGGTTCATCGGACACGATGCACAGGATCGGAGCGTCGAGCCACGATTCCGGTTCGGCGTCCATGTCGACGACCTGCCAGTTGACATCGGTCTCCATCTCTTCGCTCATCCAGCGGCACAGATTGGCCATGTCGCGGGGTCGGTTGTTCCAGCGGCCGTCGAATCGAAGTTTGTTGACCGCGATCGGAGCTCGTCCCCGGCTGAGGAAGAGAAGTGAAAAGCACAGTTCCCTCAACGCCGAGGCGCTGCCCCCCGGGGCGTACGAGGACTTGAGCGCCATGCGTCCTTCGGGATCGTCGAAGAGCCGGTCGAGGATGACGGCGGATCCTTCGCGAAACCAGTCCCTTCCGCCGAACGTCCGAAGTCCGCTCGCCAGACCGACGCGTTCCACCGCGTACTGGTAGTACATCGGGAATCGACCTCCACGACCGCCCCCCGGATTCCTGCGGGCGTCGTAGTGTTCGTCCATCCAGGCCAGACCGCGTTCGATCGATTTCGCGACCGGTGTCGCTTCGGAGCGGGAGAGCCTCAGTGCTTCATGCGAGTGGAGGAGTTCCTGGGTGATGTAGAGCGTGACCAGTCCGGCTGCGGTCATGGAGCCGCTGCTTCGCGGTGTTCCGGTTCCCGGATAGTGCCATGCACCGTCTTCGAGCTGGTTCGCGATCGTGATCGACTCGAGGGCCGTGAGCAGGCCCGGTGGGACCTGCATGCCTCGTCGGCTGGCCGCCCACAGCGCAAGCGTCCCGAAGTGACGGACCGAGGGTGAGGGGCGGCTGAGCGTGCCGTCCGGACTCGCCCGGTAGCCCCATCCCGCCGCATCGGAATTCCAGCTGTCGATCAACCACTGGGCGTCGCGTTGAAGCAGATTCTGGAATCGCTTCGGCAGATGGGCCCAGATCGACGCGCGGGTGGAGACGGCGTAGGTCCCGCGGAGTTCCGTCTGCTTGAGATCCGCCAGAGGACGGTCCAGTCGAGGGTCCTGATAGCTTTCGCCTGCGGTGACCAGGGCCAGACAGGCCAGGGCGGTGTAGCCGCCGAGGTGCTGATTCGTGCTTTCGCCGCTGGGCATGGTGACCGGATCCCAGTGCCGGTCCGGATCCTGATGCTTCCAGATCATCTCGACGATGGCCTCGCGAGCCGACTCGACCTGCGCGTCGGTGACTCTGGACGGATCGATGGCCGAGACTCCTGCCGAGATGGCGAGGAGAGCGAGCATGGCAGGGAACGACGCGAGGTGCTTGCGCTTCATCGTGGGATTCATCCTATCCTGATGCACCATGGGGCGGAATACTTCTGCCACAAGGTGACACCATGACCAGACCCGGATCGCAGCCAGAGTATCTCCAGCCGTATCTCAAGGCCGTCAAGAACGGCGGCGCGGGATTCGACGCCACGCTGTGGAGTTCCCGCGAGGGGCAACTCCGCCGTTTCGACGTGCTTCTGGAGCTCGCCGATGTCCAGGGCGGATCGATTCTCGACCTTGGTTGCGGCATCGGTGATCTGGCCCGTCACCTGCTCGCGAAATCGGTGCCGTTCTCCAGGTACGTGGGAATCGACGCCGTGGAGGAGATGATCGAGGTCGCGATGGAGGTCGACGATCCGCGATGCGGATTTCTCGTCGCCGATCCGGTACGCGATCCCGCATGCCTCGAGGAGGCCGGTGCGGACTGGGTCTTCATCTCCGGCACCCTCAACGCCATGGATGAGGAGCTCGCGAGGGATCTCGTCGACCGGGCGTTCGCAGCCGCCGGTGTGGGGGTCGTGTTCAACTTTCTGTCGAATCGTCCCCATTCCCGCTGGGACGACCGGGATCTGACTCCGGCCCGGCGATTCGATACCGCGGGCTGGATCGACTGGGCCATGTCCAGAACGCCGCTGGTCCGATTCAGTCAGGCCTACTACGACGGCCATGATGCTTCGATCTCGATGCAACGCTGCTCCGGATAAATCGATCGGATTTCCCGCTTGCCGTCGTGCGGATCCGGGCGTAATCTCCGCGCATGCCAACACTCGTATTCGAATGCAGCGATCTCGCGGGTTCCAGTCGAATGGGATCCATTCTCCAGCAACACGGTCACCGGCTCGATGTCCGAAGACTGCATCGGGGCGACGAAGTCCCCTCCGATCTGATCGACGTCGATGCGGTGCTCTGCTTCGGTGGTCCGCAGTCGTCCAACGACGATTCACTCACGTGGATGGAACCGCTGCAGCAGCTGCTTCGCGATGCATGCGGTGCGGGTGTTCCTGTCTTCGGCGTCTGCCTCGGTTCGCAGATTCTCGCCAGGGCGTTCGGCGGCACGGTGCAGACGATGGCGGAAGGCCCCCGGCTCGGATGGTCGTCCGTGGAGATGACGCCCGAGGGACGCGAGGATCCGCTGTACAAGGGCCAGCCCTGGCAGGGGATGCAGTTCCACTGGAACAGCGACACCGTGCATGAACTTCCCGAAGGCGCGTGTGTCCTCAGCCGCGGCGATCGCGGCGATGTCCAGGCCTGGAGACTCGGGGTGCGGGCCTACGCGGTCCAGCACCATCCGGAGATCGTCCGTGCACAGGTCGCGGCGTGGGAGCAGGACGACGCTGAGCTGGTCGCTCGGGTCGGTCTGGATGCGGCTGCGATGCACTCGGACACCGAGCGTCACTATCAGGAATTCGAGCGGTTGACCGATCGGTTCTTCGAGACGATCGCGATGCTGCTGATGCCGCTCGATCGCAGGCTGCATCTTGCGGCGCACATGCCCTGAGGAACTCCGGGGCTCGTGGAGATCGAAGTCCGATCAGCCGGTCGTGGCAGGCATCGGCTTGGTCAGGACCATCGGGACTTCATCGCCGGCCATCACATGCCGCAGGACGCGGACCACGTTGTCGGTGTCGAGTCCGGCTTCGGCCAGCTGTTCAGCACGGGATCCCTGGTAGATCCAGGTTTCCGGAAGGCCGAGGGAGGTGATGTTGCGCGTGTCCAGTCCCATGTCGTGGGCCGCACCGAGGACGGCGGTTCCGAATCCGCCCTTGATCGAGTGGTCCTCGAGGGTCACGATCGGAATGTTCCGCTCCAGAAGCGACCGGAGGAGTTCGGAGTCGACGGGTTTGGCGAATCGTGCGTCGTAGACGTCGATCTTCGCGTCGGGTCCGATGGCGTCCGCGGCTTCGCACGCGGTGAGTGCCATCGTGCCGTAGCCGAGGACCGCGAGGTCGGGATGCTCGTGGGTCATCAGGGCCCGTGCCTTGCCGAGTTCGAAGGGCGGGCACTCGTCGATGAATCGGCCGTGCACGTCGTCACGGGGATACCTGACGCATGAGAGGCCGGTGTCGTAGGTCCGCATGAACTCGAGGGCCGCCTTGAGGCTCGGTTCGTCCATCGTCGCCATGAGGGCGGCATCGGGGAAGACCGAGAGGATGCTGACGTCGCAGAAGCCGTGGTGCACGGCACCGTCTCCGCCGACGAGTCCGGCCCGGTCGAGGCAGAGTCTGACCGGCAGCCCCTGCAGGGCGACCTCCTGGAAGGCCTGGTCGAACGCTCGTTGCACGAACGTGGAGTACACGGCGAAGAAGGGCTTGAGCCCCGACTTGGCGAGACCGGCCATCATGTCCATCGCATGCGATTCGCAGATGCCGGTGTCCCAGCTCCGTTCGGGGAAGCGATCGATGCACTGCTTGATGCCGGTGCCGTCGGGCATCGCGGCGGTGCAGGTGACGACGGATTCGTCCCGTTCCATGAGATCGCACATCGCATCGGAGTACGCACTGGTGAAACTTCGTCCCGAGGACTTCAGTTCGACGCGGCACCCGTTGACCGAGAACGGCTTGGGGGAGTGGAAGGTCGTCGCGTCGCCTTCGCTGAACTCGAACCCCTTGCCCTTGACCGTATGCACATGCAGGACCATCGGATGCTCGAAGTCGCGCACCTCGGACAGCATGTCGACGAGGGTGGGGATGTCGTGTCCGTCGATCGGTCCGACGGTCAGGAGACCGAACTTCTCGAACCAGTTGTCGTCGGTGACCGCTTCCTTCGCCATCTCGCTGAATCGATGGGACATGTCGCGAAGGGTGGAGCCGCCCGGAATCGACTTGAAGATGTCCTTGGCGGTCTCCTTCATGGTGCGGTACGCGGAGTTGATCCGGATGCGATTGAAGTATCCCGCAACCGCGCCCTGCGGCTTGGCGATGCTCATTCCGTTGTCGTTGAGGATGACGAGCATCTGACGGTCGAGCGTGCCGGCGTTGTTGAGCCCCTCCATCGCGACGCCGTTGACGATGCTGGCGTCGCCGATCAGGGCGACGACGCGGCGGCCATCCGGATTGTCCTTGCAGAAGGACTCCTTGCGGAGCTGGTCACCGCGAGCCATGCCGACGGCGGTCGAGATCGCAGTACCGGCATGTCCGACGGAGAAGAGATCGAAGTTCGATTCGCGTGGTTCGGGGAATCCGGCCATTCCGTCACGTTGTCGGAGCTTCGGCAGCAGATGGGCCCGTCCGGTCAGGAGCTTGTGCGGATAGCACTGGTGGCCGACGTCGAAGAGCAGGCGATCGTGCCCGAAGTCGAAGACGTAGTGCAGGGCGATCGTCAGTTCCACCACCCCGAGGTTCGGAGCGAGGTGTCCACCGCTCTTCTTGACCTGCTCGCAGATGGCTTCGCGCATCTCGGCGGCCAGGGTCGGCAGCTGCTCGACGGACAACTGCTTGAGATCGGCGGGAGAGCCGATTGTCTGGAGTAGGGAGGTGGATTCCATGGGATGCAGTTCTCCGTAGCCTTTGGTTGGAGGCAGGTGCGGGATGAACCCGCATCCTGAGACCTCAAGTAGTGCAGTTTAGCCTATTTCGTTCGGATAGCCATGAAACGCCCCAGATCCCTCAGGGGGTCCGCAGCGGGGCCCAGCGGCTCCAGGGCACGTATGGCCTGCTGCTCGAGTTCCATGACGACACGACGGGATTCCTCGATTCCGAGGAGTCCCGGGAAGGTGATCTTGCCCATCTCCTCGTCCTTGCCTGCGGCCTTGCCGAGATGTTCCGTGGTCTGGGTCACGTCGAGCAGATCATCGACGACCTGGAACATCAGTCCGACGGCTTCTCCGTATTCGCTCAGGCATTGGCTCCAGCCCGCATCGGCCATGCCGCAGAACGCTCCCATCCGGCAGGCGGCGCGAAGCAGTGCGCCGGTCTTGTTGCGGTGCACGAGTTGGAGCTGCTGGTGCGGTTCGAGATCGTCGGGAAGTCCGCCGAGGGTGTCGTAGACCTGGCCGATCACCATCGAGGAGGTTCCGCCGGCGAGTTCGGACACCAGCGAGCATTTGGTCGCCACATCCATTGGAGAGTCCATCAACTGCTGGAACGCCATCGAGATGAGAAGGTCGCCGGCGAGGATCGCCATCGGCTCTCCCGCCTTGATGTGCAGGGTGGGGCGGCCGCGACGAAGTTCGTCGTTGTCGAGAGCCGGCAGGTCGTCATGGACGAGGCTGAAGCAGTGGATCAGTTCCAGGGCGACGGCGGCATGGACGGCATGGTCGGTCCTGCCGCCCACCGCTTCGCAGCTGAGGATGACCAGAGCGGGTCGCAGTCGCTTTCCACCTCCGAGCACGCTCCATCTGGCGGCCTCCAGGAGGTGCTCGGGCAGATCGGCTCCATCGAGCGCCGCAGCGAGTGCGACTTCGGTGATTGCGGCAGGTCGGGTGAACAGATCGGTGTCTTGCATGGTGTGTTTGGTGGACATGGCCAGTTGAGCCCCCTTGATGATCCCAGTTCCGTATCATACAGCCGATGGAGCACGTGCTAAACACCATTGAAATGCTGCTGGATCAAGGCGGCTACGTGATGATTCCGCTGCTGATTCTCAGCATCTGCAGCGTGGCATTGATCATAGAGCGGGTCTGCTTCTGGGTCGCCCTGAGCGGCCGAAGCCATCTCGAGCGACTGGCGGGCCTCAACGAGGCATTGCGTGAGGGGGATGCCCCGCGGATCCGCGGAATGGTCGAAGGCGATCGAAGCCCCTACGGAAAGGTCGTCCTCCGTCTGGTCGAGGACGGCTCCTCGGATGCGGTCGCCATGCAGGCGGTCGACTCCGTCCGCAGCGGACTCGATCGGTACATGGTGGTGCTTTCCACGATCATCACGGCCGCGCCGCTTCTCGGAATCCTGGGAACGGTGATCGGCATCATCCAGTCGTTCCAGCTTCTGGGAAGCCAGTCCACCCTCACCGATCCCCGCGAGGTCGCCGGCGGCATCGCCGCCGCACTGATCACCACCGCCTTCGGACTGATCGTCGCACTCGTCACGCTGTTTCCGTACATGATCTTTCGTGCGCAGTCCGCGCACGCGATCGGCCGGCTCGAAACGCTGATCGCGTCCGCGCAGATCGGGCTTCCCAAGAAGAGGTCCGGCAAATGATGTCGTTCGCGTCACTGCTTCTGATCGGAACCCTGGGGTGTGCCGACACGCCCCGCGAACCCGAGTCGTGGATCCGAAGTGGTACCGAATCCGAACTCGCATCCACTCTGGAGATCGCCTCGCGTCGATACGAGGCCCCCGACGCGCCGGACGTCTGGCTGGTCGGTGTGACCCACATCGGAGACGCCGGCTACTACGAGGCGCTTTCGAATCTGGTCGCCGATGTCGATGTCGTGCTGTACGAGTCGGTCATGCCCGAAGGGGCGAGGCCGCATTCCGCCGATACGGACGAGTCCCGAAGAGCGTCCACCCGGGCCGGGCTCGATCTGCTGGCGAACGTGGCCGAACGATGCCCCGAGCCGCCTGCCGCGGTGGAATCGTTCGTCGACTGCGTCCGTGGGCTGGACCTTCGGTTGGTCGGCTGGGTGCGGAACGCATCGGTGGATGCATGGGGACGATCGATCCGCTACGAAGTGGACCCCGAAGACGGCGGACTCGAGCTCAGAAGCGCCGGCTCCGACGGCCGGTTCGACACCGAAGACGATCTGGTGGCGGTGGGGGGATCGCGTCCCGATGCCGAGGCCGCGCAGCCGGATCGCAATCTGCAGGCCATGCTGGCGGACTCGCTAGGTCTTCGTTTCCAACTCGAATCGATGCCCTACGACGCCGACGCGTGGCGGGTCAGCGACATGACCATGCATGAAGTCGAGGCCGCGTTCGCGCGGCGCGGCATCGAGTTCGCCGTGATCGGCGACATGCTCTCCGGCGCATCGATCCCGGCACAGTTGATCAATGCCATGCTCGCGCTCATCCCGTTCGGCGATGCGATCTCGGGCGGGGCCGTCTCCGACGGGATCAAGGTGGTGCTGATCGAACTGCTCGGGAGTCCAGGTATCCTGAACGTGACCGATCAGCAGTTCGGCGAAGGGTTCCATGAAGTGATCGTGGTGGAGCGGAACACGGTGCCTCTGGTCGATCTCGATCGAATCGTCGACGTCGAGTCCGACGTCGAGTCCGTCGCGATCCTCTACGGCGCCGCGCACATGCCCGACATGGCCGAGCGGCTTCTCGCCTCGAAGCATGGATACCGTCTGGTCGAGTCCCGATGGGACGATGCCATCGAAGTCGATCTCGCGAACTCGCCCCTGACGGAGCGGGACCGGAAGTCGATTCGTCGTTCGATTCGCCTCGCCCTGGCTCAGCTCAAGCGGCAGGCCAGACTCGAGCGTGAACGGAACGAATCCGAAGCGGAGTGATCCTCAACGCACGTCGTCTTCATGGCTCCAGTCCCTGGCGGGAGTGTCGCCGATGGCCTTTGCCCGATCGATCCATCTTCGCTGGTCGGCCAGATCCTCGTAGGACTGGGTCGAGGCGTGCCCGTCGATGAACCACGCCACCGGTGGTCCGCCGCCGCGGCCGAAGGGGGCATGGGTCTCGGCATGGATGTGCATGTCTCCGCCCTGGTCGATGCCCCATCGCAGTTCGTTGGCCATCAGTCTCGGCTCGACCAGCCAGGTGCCCGCGGTGGTTCCTGAGGCCGGCAGCATGTCCATCGGTCCATCCGCCTTGAACGCGGTGCAGAATGCGACGACATCGGTGGAGTTGCGGACCAGCGGAAGCGATCTGACCACCGGGGTGGCCTTCGTGCCGTCCGACTGTTCGACGCTCGCGAACCGGAGCTGCGCGGTCCGGTAGTGCGGATCCCAGAAGGCCCATTGGCCTCCCAGATACCACCCGTTGTAGGCGAAGGCCGGCTGGTGGGCGAAGTCGTATCCCTCATCCACGTAGTTGTCGATCGCCTGCTGGCCCTTGTCCAGATGCGAACGCATGATCGTCTCCGGATTGTCGATGTAGGAGGCAAGGTGCCATGTCCAGGGCCCGGCGATGTTCTCGTCCGAAGCCCTGAAGTTCGGGGCCGGGGAGATCTCCACGAAATCGGGGTAGACGATGGTGTCCTCCGTGATCGCCTGCACGTCCGTCGACTGCCATCCGCGTACGAGCTGCGAGTTGTTGGAGCCCGCGTACATGAGCAGGGCGTTGCCGACCTGTCGGACGTTGTTCAGTTCGCTGGACTTCAGGCTTGAGCGATACACGGACGAGACGCCGACGCTGATGAGCGAGATCAGGATGCCGATGATGGCGATGACGACCAGCAGCTCGATCAGGGTGAATGCAGTGCGTTCGGTTTGTGTCGTGTGGCTCTTCAAGGTTCACGATCCTTGATAGGGGGACACGGAAGTCTACGCCCTGATCGGCCGGGAGGCGTCAGGATTTGTCGATCGTGATCTGTTCCACGTTTCCGGCATTGATCTTGTCCACGCCGCTTCCGAGTTCGCCGATGGGGTCCGGAGGGACGATGTCGACCCTTTTTTCGCCCAGAGAGGCCTCGCCGTTGCGTACCTGCTGCTGGAACTTGCAGCACTCCTCGAGGAGTCGATCGAGGATCTCCTCCTCCTTCACGTTGGCGACCCGTTCCCCCTGGACGTAGATGATGCCGCGTCGGTCGCCTGCGAACACCGCGACGTCGGCTCCTTCGGCTTCGCCCGGCCCGTTGACGACGCAGCCCATGACCGCGACCTTGATCGGAAGTTCGATCTCCTTCGCGAGCTTGATGCGGACGGCCTGGACGAGGGTGAAGAGGTCGACCTGGATCCTGCCGCAGGTGGGACAGGCGATGAGTTCCGCGCCGATACGGTTTCGCAGGCCCAGGCAGTAGAGGAGTTCCAGTCCGTCCTCCACCTCGAGGACGGGGTCGCTCGCGTAGCTGATTCGAAGCGTGTCTCCGATTCCGTTGGAGAGCAGGGACCCCAGGGCGACCACGCTGCGGATGGCTCCGGTCTCCTTCGGGCCGGCGTGCGTCACGCCCAGATGCAGCGGGTAGTCGAACCGCTTGGAGATCTCCCGGTAGATCTCGATGACGAGTCGTGCATCCATCGACTTGGCGCTGATGCAGACGTCGTGGAAATCCTGCTCCTGGAAGATGTCCATGTACTCCTCGAGCTTCGCGACCATCAGGGCGATGAGGTGCCCCTGGTGGCGATCGGAGAAGAACTTGCCGAGTTCCTCGGCGCGCTGCTGCTTGTCCTTGCGTTCGATGATCGAGCCTTCGTTGACTCCGACCCGAATCGGGATGCCGCGTTCCCGGCAGGCGGCGATCACGCTGTTGACCTGATCGCGGTCGTTGATGTTGCCGGGGTTGAGTCTGATCTTGTGGATGCCGGCCTCGACCGCCTCGAGGGCACGCTTGTAGTGGAAGTGGACGTCGGCCACGATCGGCACCTTGGTCTGGGCCAGGATCTCGGGGAGTGCTTCGGTATCCTTCCGCTGCGGCACCGCGACCCGAACGACGTCGGCTCCCGCCTCGTGCATGCGGTTGATCTCCGCGACGCATTCGTCGATGTCCCAGGTGTAGCCGGAGGTCATCGTCTGGACGGAGACCGGATGGTCACCGCCGATGCCGACCCGCCCCGTTCGATCGTCTCCGATCATGATGCTGCGTGTTTTGCGTCGTTCCATGAGCGGATTGTAGGTGCTCGGCCGCCTGATTGCTGCGGCCCGATGTCCCACTGCTGCGAGGGGCGTCCGGTTCAGGCTTCTTCCTTGACGACGTCCGGATGGACCTCGAGCTGTTCCTCTTCCTCGTTGATCATCAGGGCCTCGATGGGCGTGCCTTCCTCGATGATTTCACCCTTGAGATCCTTGATGAGCACCTGGGGATTCTCCTTCTCATGTGCCGCGAGCCCTTCCTCGAGCTGCGTCTTCTTCTCGTCCTCGAGATCGGCCCACTTGCCGCGTCCGCGACACTTGGGGAAGCCGCTGCATCCGAGCCACGGTCCACGCTTGCCGCGTCTGAGAAAGAGCATCCGGTCGCACTTCGCGCACGGCAGGTCGGTCTCGAGCGGTGGAATGGAGGGGTACTTGATCTGGCCCTTGCGATCGAGATTCACCACCATCTTGACCTCGGGATAGTTCACGGAGGCCAGGAACGGGCCGAACCGGCCGGTTCGGAGCACCATGGCGGATTCGTCCTCCGGACACTGGACATCGACGCGCTGGACCAGCATCGGTCGACCGTCGCGATCGACCGTCGCCGCGAACTTGCAGTCCGGGTAGTCGGTGCACGAGAGGAATCGACCGTTCTTGCCGAGTCGATACTCGGTTCGTGCGTCGCAGGTGGGGCATGCGTATCGGGCCGGTTCGGTCTCGGCCTTGGCATGGGTCATGTTCTCGTATGCGAACTCGAGCGCCTCGGTGAAGGGGCCGTAGAACTCCTTCAGCATCTCGGACCAGTTCGCCGCTCCGGACGCGATCTTGTCCAGATCGGCCTCCATCGAGCGGGTGTAGCCGATGTCCATCAGCCGGGGGAACGCCTCGATGAGCTTCTCCGTGACCACTTCGCCCAGATGCGTCGGCCAGAACGCCCTATCGATCTTCTCGACGTAGTTCCTCCGCTGGATCACGTCGATGATCGATGCGTAGGTCGAGGGACGTCCGATGCCCTCCTTCTCGAGCTGCTTGACCAGGGCGGATTCCGAGAACCGCGACGGCGGCGGAGTGAACTTCTGGCGTGGATCGAGTGCGAAGGGAGCGAGGACGTCGCCCTCCTTCAGCGTCGGCAGCGTCTGTTCGTTCTCCGATACCGGGACGCCGGACACCTTGTAGAACCCGTCGAACGAGAGCACGCGTCCCTTGGTCAGGAAGACGGCGCCGCTGTCGACGTCGCTTCGCTTCATCCGGATCTCCGTCCGGTCCCATTCGGCGGGAACCATCTGTCCGGAGACGAATCGGTTCCAGATGAGGCGGTAGAGCTTCTTCAGATCCTCGTCCACCGATGCGGGAAGCGAATCGGGATGGCGTGTGACGTCCGTCGGGCGGATCGCCTCGTGCGCCTCCTGCGCGGCGCGGTTGGTGGAACTGTGATGGACCGGTTTGCCCGGAAGGTACTTCGAGCCGTACGTGTCCTCGATGTGGGCCCGAACCTGTTGGATGGCTTCCGGTGAGATGTGGGTCGAGTCGGTCCGCATGTAGGTGATGAGGCCGACCTGTCCCTCGCGACGGATCGTGATTCCCTCGTACAGCTTCTGGGCGGCACGCATGGTCCTCGACGCGGTGAATCCGAGCCCGGACGCGGCGGCGGCCTGCAGCGAGCTCGTGATGAAGGGGGCTCCGGGCCTGGACTTCGACTTCTTCTGCGTGATCGAGTCGATGGTGTACCGGGCGTTCGGATCGATCGGACCCGCGACCTTGATGCGTCGGGTGGACGGACCGGCGCCGGCCGGGTCGGCCGTGGTCTCCACGGTCGGATCGGTCATGCCGATGGCGGCGGCCAGCGAACGGATGCGTTCGGCATGATCGGCTTCGTCGACGACGGCCTCGAAGCCCTCCGCGGTGATCTTGAGATTGAACCTCTTGCCATCGACCTCGACCAGGCCGGCGGACAGGGCGTTGTGGTCCCGAAGCCAGCGGTTCTGTTCCTTCTGCGTGACCGGCTTGGGATTTTCGGCCGCCGCGGCTTCGGCGTGCAGGGTCGACCAGGACGCCTCGAGTTCGTCACGCTGCTTCGGATCGAGGGCGAAGCATCCGTCGACCTGCCAGAACTCGTCCGGAACGAAGGCCCGGATCTCCTTCTCGCGTTCGACGATCAGGCGGACCGCGACGGACTGGACGCGACCGGCGCTGAGTCCGCCGGCGACCCGTTTCCAGAGCAGGGGGGACACCTGGTAGCCGACGATCCGGTCGAGGATGCGGCGGGCCTGCTGTGCGTTGACGCGATCCATGTCGATCACGTTGGGCTTCTCGAAGGCCTGTTCGATCTGTTTCTTGGTGATCGCATTGAATACGACCCGTTTCGCCTTGGTGGGGTCGATCTTCAGTTCCTCGGCGAGATGCCATGCGATGGCTTCTCCTTCGCGGTCGAGGTCGGTCGCGAACCAGACCTCGTCGGCGGTCTTGGCCAGTTTCCGCAGTGCGGTGATCACCTTCTTCTTTCCCGGTACCGGTTGGTACGAGGGTGCGAAGTCGTTTTCGATGTCCACTCCGGGTACGGGCTGGCCCTTGGCGGACTTGGGAAGATCCCGCACGTGACCGACCGAAGCCTCGACCGTGAAACCAGGTCCCAGGTACCGGTTGATGGTCTTGGCCTTGGCCGGTGATTCGACGATGACCAGTTGGTTGGCCATGGGGTGTGATCCTGCCTCTGGAGAGTGTTCCATCTGTCCGGGAGCCGCCAACAGAGGCGATTCCGGAAGGACAGATTTCGGCGGCGGGAAAAAGGCTTCTCGCCGTCAGGGGTCGGGGTGTTTGTATCGGCCTGTCCGGCTCTGTCAAGAAAAAAGGAGTGGCGTCGCTTCCTGCTCAGTCTCGTTTTTTCGGTCTCAGGGCCGGTGTAAGGGGCACTCGAAAATTTACGTAAGTGCCTTTCCGGCAATATCTTGGG
>MDTG01407373.1_pt1 | contig 42003 bp, 33 predicted proteins | sample 811421 | NCBI WGS metagenome assembly MDTG01 (sample SAMN05326645, study PRJNA326480) | marine metagenome | isolation source: seawater | place: Pacific Ocean: South East | collected 2011 | reverse complement strand
TTAATGGGGTTGCGCAGATCTGGTTTATCGCTGCCATACCAAAGGGCCGCATCACGATAGCTGATTTGCTCCCATGTTTGATCCACTTTTCGACCGCCACCAAACTCTTCAAAGACACCGGTCAAGACAGGTTGTATCGTGTCAAAAATATCTTGCTGGTTAACAAATGACATCTCTAAATCAAGCTGATAGAAATCGGTGGGTGAGCGATCCGCGCGGGGATCTTCATCACGAAAACAGGGGGCAATCTGAAAGTATTTGTCATAGCCCGAGACCATAATCAGCTGTTTGAACTGCTGCGGCGCTTGTGGCAGCGCATAGAATTTACCAGGATGCAGGCGCGATGGCACCAAAAAATCTCTTGCGCCCTCAGGGCTAGAGGCGGTGATGATCGGCGTCTGAAATTCGCGGAACCCTTGATCCCACATCCGGCGGCGCATCGAGGCCACGACGTCGGAGCGCATTTTCATGTTCTTTTGCAGCTTCTCGCGGCGCAAATCGAGGTAACGATACTTCAATCGAGTCTCTTCGGGATATTCTTGCTCGCCAAATACCATCAAGGGCAACTCTTCCGCGGCGCCCAAAACCTCAAGATCACGGATAAACACTTCGATCTCGCCGGTAGGGATTTTCGGATTCACCAAATCGGCGTCGCGCGCTTTAACCGTGCCATCAATACGGATGCACCATTCGCTGCGCAGTTTTTCCACGTCTTTGAACACCGGGCTGTCCGGGTCACAAAGCACCTGTGTCATCCCATAGTGGTCGCGCAGATCAATGAAGAGCAGACCACCATGGTCGCGCACGCGGTGCACCCATCCCGAAAGGCGAATTGTCTCGCCAACATTGTTGATGGTCAAATCGGCACAGGTGTGGCTGCGATAGGCGTGCATGGCTCAGGCTCCTTCAAGCGGTCGGGCTGATACATCCCGACAGACGCCTAAAGTCAAGCCAATCCGCTGATTTCTGCCCAGCCTTTGGCAAAAATTCAGTCATATGGGGAAGATTGTGCATCAATCAGCTTTCTTGCTGTCATTTTGCTGTGGAGTTTGAAAATGATTTGGCTGGACTTTTTTTGAAATGTGAAAGGCAAGATCGCATGGATCAAAGCGCAAATTGCTGCCGCCAGGAGCATCACGGAATAATAGCTCGCATGCCCAAAATGCTGCCCGTAGCTTTCGTCAATCTCTCTCAAATGCGCGGTAAAGTAATTCGGTGAAGGGGTCATCTCAAAGCTCCAAAAATTCTAATGACAGTGTAAATCACCTGCGCCCAAACTTTTTCCCAAATTTTCTTTCTTATGCCATAGTTTTGTGATATTTTTTCGAAATGGCAGACAAAACTGTAACATTTGATGATTATGACCGGGCTATATTGCAACAAATGCAACGCAATTCGGCACAATCTTTCGAGGAATTGTCCGAAGCGACCCATCTGTCACGCAATGCGGTTTGGCGGCGGGTAAAGCGTCTACAAGACAGCGGTATTTTGAAGGCACGCGTCGCGCTTTTGGATGCGCAAAAGGTGGGGCTTGGTTTGACTGTCTTTGTCTCCATCTCCGTGCGCAGCCACAGCAAAGATTGGGCCGATCAGTTCACACAGGTCATTCGCAGCCTGCCGCAGGTGCAATCCGCCTATCGCACCTCTGGGCATCAAGACTATTTGATCAAAGCGCGCATCCGCGATGTGCAAGCATATGACGATCTTTATCAACGGCTCATTTCGCGTATCGAACTGGCTGATGTCAGTGCCAGCTTCGTGATGGAAGAGCTCAAAGATACAACAGAACTGCCTCTCCCTTAAGCCGCGGCACGAGGGGAGACTGCCGGTCTTGAAATCTCGGCGTCGCAAACTGGCCTTGAATATCACAAAGCCCCTTGCACCCATGACCGCCTTCCCTATAAGGCAGGTCAGTTTGCGCCCGACACTGAAGGATAGATTCATGCCGAAGAGAACTGACATAAAATCCATTATGATTATTGGGGCGGGCCCTATTGTGATCGGTCAAGCCTGTGAGTTCGACTATTCCGGTGCCCAGGCCTGTAAGGCGCTGCGCGAAGAAGGCTATCGCGTGATTTTGGTCAATTCAAATCCAGCCACCATCATGACTGATCCAGACATGGCCGATGCGACCTATATCGAGCCCATCACACCTGAAACCGTGGCAAAGATCATTGAGATAGAACGCCCTGACGCGCTGCTGCCCACCATGGGTGGGCAGACTGGCCTGAACACCTCGCTTGCGCTTGAGGAAATGGGCGTCTTGGACAAGTTTGGCGTAGAGATGATCGGCGCCAAGCGTCCGGCGATTGAAATGGCTGAAGATCGCAAGCTCTTTCGCGAAGCCATGGATAGGCTCGGCCTCGAAAACCCACGCGCCACCATTGCTGAGACGATGGAGCAATGTTTCGCCGCGCTTGATGATATCGGCCTGCCCGCGATTATTCGCCCGGCCTTCACCTTGGGCGGTACTGGCGGCGGCGTGGCCTATAACCGAGAGGATTATGAGCATTTTTGCAAAACCGGCTTGGACGCTTCCCCGGTCAATCAAATCTTGATTGATGAGAGCCTCCTGGGCTGGAAAGAATATGAAATGGAAGTGGTGCGCGACACCGCGGATAACGCAATCATCGTCTGCTCTATTGAGAATGTAGACCCGATGGGCGTGCATACTGGCGACAGCATCACCGTGGCCCCGGCCCTGACGCTAACCGATAAAGAATATCAAATCATGCGCAACGCCAGCATTGCCGTTCTGCGGGAAATTGGCGTTGAAACCGGTGGCTCGAATGTGCAGTGGGCTGTGAACCCAGAAGATGGCCGGATGGTGGTCATCGAAATGAACCCGCGCGTCTCGCGCTCATCGGCGCTCGCCTCTAAGGCAACTGGATTTCCCATAGCGAAAATCGCAGCCAAATTGGCGGTCGGCTATACGCTGGATGAGTTGGACAATGACATCACCAAAGTCACCCCAGCCAGCTTCGAGCCCTCCATTGACTATGTCGTGACAAAAATTCCACGCTTCGCATTCGAAAAGTTCCCAGGATCTCAAGCGGTGCTCTCCACGGCGATGAAATCTGTTGGCGAGGCCATGGCCATCGGCCGTAGTTTTCATGAGTCGGTGCAAAAGGCACTGGCCTCCATGGAAACCGGACTCACAGGTTTTGATGAGGTCGAGATCGACGGCATGCCCGGAGCGGATGATTTGGTCCTGCGTGACGGGATCTTAGTAGGCCAAAGCCCTGACGCTCAAATGGCGATTGACAAGGCGCTGACCCGCGAGCTTGCGATCCAGTCTCCCGACCGGATGCGGGTCATTGGACACGCGATGCGCTTTGGGTTCTCCGACGATGAATTGCACAGCATCACCCGCTTCGATCCGTGGTTCTTAGCGCGCATTCGTGAGATCATCGAGATGGAAACGCTCATCAAGGCCAAGGGTTTGCCCCGAGATGAACAAGAGCTGCGCCGCATCAAAATGATGGGTTTCACCGATGGCCGTCTTGCTATTTTAACGGGCCGCACCGAGACTGATATTCGCGACGCGCGGCAATCGCTTGGTATTGTTGCCTCCTTCAAGCGGATCGACACTTGCGCGGCCGAATTTGAAGCCCAGACCCCCTATATGTATTCCACCTATGAAGCTCCAGCGATGGGCTCAACCGAATGCGAAGCACGGCCATCTGATCGCAAAAAAGTGGTTATTCTGGGCGGCGGACCAAACCGGATTGGGCAAGGCATTGAATTTGACTATTGCTGCTGCCATGCCTGCTACTCTCTCACAGATCAGGGCTATGAGACCATTATGGTCAACTGCAATCCTGAAACGGTAAGCACAGATTATGATACCTCAGACCGACTGTATTTTGAGCCTCTGACCTATGAGCATGTGATGGAAATCCTGCGGGTTGAGCAAGAGAACGGCACCCTGCATGGCGTGATTGTGCAGTTCGGTGGGCAAACGCCTCTAAAGCTTGCCAACGCGCTCGAAGAAGCCGGCATCCCGATCTTGGGCACCACACCCGATGCAATCGACCTGGCCGAGGACCGCGAGCGGTTCCAAGATCTGGTAAATACCCTCAAGCTCAAACAACCCAAGAATGGCATTGCCCATTCTGACGCTGAAGCCTTGGAGATGGCGGCCGACATTGGGTTCCCTTTGGTCATTCGCCCCTCTTACGTCTTGGGCGGCCGCGCCATGGAAATTGTCCGCGACCAAGCCAACCTTGAGCGCTATATTTCCGAAGCCGTGGTGGTCTCGGGCGACAGTCCGGTGCTGCTTGACAGTTACCTCTCTGGTGCGGTTGAGATTGACGTCGACGCGCTTTGCGACGGCACGCATGTGCATGTTGCAGGGATCATGCAGCATATCGAAGAGGCCGGTGTGCATTCGGGTGACAGCGCCTGTTCTTTGCCGCCCTATTCTTTGTCACAAGACATCATTGAGCAATTGAAACGGCAAACCGAAGCCTTGGCACTCGCCTTAAACGTTGTCGGATTGATGAATGTGCAATTCGCCGTTAAGGATGGCGATATCTACCTGATCGAAGTCAACCCACGCGCCAGCCGCACCGTACCTTTCGTGGCCAAAGCTGTGCGCAGCCCAATTGCGGCCATTGCTGCCAGAATCATGGCCGGGGAAACCTTGGGCGATTTTGACCTGGTTGATCCAGCCAGCATCAAAGGCTTCGCGGTGAAAGAGGCCGTTTTACCCTTCGCGCGCTTCCCTGGCGTAGATACGCTGCTTGGTCCCGAAATGCGCTCTACGGGCGAGGTCATGGGATTTGACAGCAAATTCCACCGTGCCTTTTACAAGGCACAATTGGGCGCCGGCACGCAATTGCCCACCGCTGGCAAAGTCTTCCTATCCATCAAAGATGATGACAAGGGTCCAATGTTGATCGAAACGGCAAGCTGTTTGGTGGAAATGGGCCTAAGCCTTACGGCCACCTCTGGAACCGCAGCCTTCCTCGCCCAGTCTGGAACTCAAAGCACCGTGGTTAATAAGGTCTATGAAGGCCGCCCAAATATTGTTGATCAGATCAAAGATGGCGATATCGCCCTCATCTTGAACACCACCGAAGGCGCGCAGGCCGTAGACGATAGCCGCAGCATGCGGGCAGCGGCCTTAATGGATAAAATACCTTATTTTACCACCCTGGCCGGCAGCCATGCCGCCGCTTTCGCTATCAAAGCCCATGCTGAAGGCGATGTGGGTGTCAAAGCCTTGCAAGGATAAATACGCACGCATCCCACCCCTGCGGAGTGACCGTTTGGGGAGGGGGCTACCTAATTTATATGTCTTTGAATGAGACGCGTTTATGCAGCTCTTCCGCCGTCTCGACGCGTTCTGAATAGCGATCCACTAGCATCTCCTTGCGCCCACGCGTCATTACGGTGAAACGCGCCAGCTCCTCCATCACATCCACAACCCGATTGTAAAAAGGCGATGGCTTCATCCGTCCATTTTCAAATTCAAGCCAAGCCTTTGGCAAAGAGCTCTGATTTGGGATTGCGATCATCCGCATCCAACGCCCCAGGATCCGCATTTGATTGACCGAATTAAAAGATTGCGACCCACCGGAAACCTGCATCAATGCCAGAGTCTTCCCTTGTGTCGGGCGCACTCCCCCAATGGCAGACAGTGGGATCCAGTCAATTTGAGTTTTAAAAACCCCGGTCATCGCCCCGTGCCGCTCCGGACTCGACCAAACCATTCCCTCGCTCCACAAGGCCAATTCGCGCAGCTCTTGCACCTTGGGATGGCTGTCAAGCGAGCCATCAGGCAGAGGCAGACCAGTGGGATCAAAGAACTTTGTTTCACAGCCCAAGGCGCGCAGAATCCGTGCACCCTCTTCGGCCACCGCCCGCGAATAGCTTTGCGGCCTCAATGACCCATAAAGCAGCAAAATACGCGGTGCATGCCCATCATCTCCCGGTCCAGCCAAAGCCAAGAAATCAATCGGCCGCAGCATATTAGGATCATAAAGCGGCACGTCAGTTTGGGACATTCTCCCCTCCTCCGGTCAATGTGTTGCGCGCAATTAGCACCATTACAGGTACAAGAAAAGCCGTGCTCACCTCCCTGTGGGTAGACCCCGGCCTCTTGCATCGCCTTCGCGCTCGGGGCACATAACCATATGGCTAAGCTCTACTTCAACTACTCCACGATGAATGCTGGAAAATCGACCTTGCTGCTGCAAGCGTCGCATAACTATAAAGAGCGCGGCATGCAGACATATCTGCTCACCGCGCAGATGGACACAAGGGCAGGACAGGGAAAAATTGCCTCCCGAATCGGCATTGGCGAGGAGGCAGACACTTTTACCCCTCACGATGATCTGTTTGAGAAGATAAAAGCCCGACTGGCACAGGGCCCTTTCGCTTGCACCTTTATTGATGAAGCGCAGTTTTTGACCAAGGATCAAGTTTGGGCGTTGGCCCGGGTGGTGGATGATCTTGGCCTACCGATCATGTGCTACGGTCTCAGAGTGGATTTTATGGGAGAGCTATTTCCAGGATCCGCCGCGCTATTGGCCCTGGCCGATGAAATGCGCGAGGTGCGCACCATCTGCCATTGCGGTAAAAAGGCGACTATGGTGGTGCGTTTTGACAGCACGGGCAAAGCGGTCACTGCCGGGGATCAAGTGCAGATTGGCGGCAACGAAACCTACCTATCGCTCTGCCGCAAACATTACCGCGCCGCAGTGGCTGATGACAATTCACCAGAGCTTCCAATCTAAGGCACAGCCCCCTGCGGGGTCAAACCTGTCCCCCGTTGCCATTAACCAATTCTCAAACATATGTAATTAATTGATTTATTAAGACAGCCATTTATTTGCCATCACGTTTTGGAAATTTCCAAGGTATTTAAATTGAATTGTCTCAAAATAATTTTTTACTCTGAGGATGGGACTATGGAAGCACTCACACAAATCGTCTGGGGCGTGCCAATGCTGATTCTCATTTTGGGGGTCGGGCTTTACCTCACATTTATTCTTAGGCTTCTGACCATCATTAAAATTCCATTCGGCTTTGACCTGCTTTGGAAGGGCCGTATCCCGGGCGACTATAAGGGAATCAGCCCCTTCAACGCCCTCATGACATCCCTGGCCGCAACCATTGGCACCGGGAATATTGCTGGGGTTGCAACCGCGATCTTCCTCGGCGGGCCGGGCGCGGTGTTCTGGTTGTGGATGACCGCCCTCGTGGGCATGGCCACCAAGTACGCAGAGGCTGTTCTGGCCGTACGCTTCCGCGAAACCGATGAGCGCGGCAAGCAGGTTGGCGGGCCCATGTATTACATTCAAAACGGGCTCGGTGCGAAATGAAAGTGGCTGGCGATCTGTTTTGCCCTATTTGCCGGCATTGCCGGGTTCGGCATTGGAAATATGGTACAGGCCAATTCCATCGCCAATGCATTGAACGTCAATTTCGCCATCCCAGAATGGGTCACTGGCTTGGCGCTGGTGCTGTTGGTCAGCGCCGTCCTCTTGGGCGGTATTGAGCGCATCTCAACCGTAGCCGGAAAATTGGTGCCCTTCATGGCCGTAGCCTATATTGCCGCTGCCACCTTGGTCTTGTTGATCAATGTTGCAGAAATTCCAGCGGCCATTGGCTTGATCTTCACCCATGCTTTTACCTCCACCGTAGCAACTGGTGGCTTTGCCGGCGCAGCTGTCTGGGCGGCTATTCGCTTTGGTGTTGCACGCGGCGTATTCTCGAACGAAGCAGGTCTCGGCTCTGCCCCCATTGCTCATGCGGCCGCATCGACCAAAGGCCCAGTGAGCCAAGGTCTTGTCGCTATGCTGGGAACGTTCATTGATACGATCATCGTCTGTTCCTTCACCGCCCTGGCCATCATCGCCTCAGGCGCCTGGACCAGCGGAGAGACCGGTGCCGCTTTGACGTCCCATGCCTTCGACCTAGCGCTGCCAGGTGTTGGCGGATATATCATCGCCGTCTCCTTGACGATTTTCGCCTTCACAACAATTCTGGGCTGGAGCTACTACTGCGAGCGGTCGCTACAGTATCTATTCGGCGTAAAAATCATCATGCCATTCCGCACAGTCTGGTCTGTGGCCGCGCTCGTCAGCGCGACCTTGAAGCTCAGCTTCGTTTGGCTTTTGGCCGATACGCTCAACGCGCTTATGGCCCTTCCAAACTTGGTGGCCTTGGTATTGCTTAGCCCGATCGTCTTTAAGATTACAGAGGAGTTTTTTGACAGCCGCGGCAAGTCCGAAAAAAATCCGTTCTAGTCAGGCAGTGGCGCAGTAAAAAACCGCGCCATTAACAAACATTAGGCGGGGGGTGAATAAGCACCTCCCACCTTTATTCTGCGCATGTGAAGGCGCACAGGGCTCAGCGCTTGCCGTAGTAAAGCCCCACCACATGCTCCGCCTCGGCAAAAAACAACCAGCGCTGCGCAAAGGTGCCCAGTGCATGGCAGGTCACAGCCAAACAAATCATGAGTGCACTGCTCGAGATCATCACCAAAACTAAAGGTGCAGCAATCATCAGCGCAAAAGCGATCATCCGCAACTTCACAGCATGCTTGCGACCCACCTGATGCACCATCTCTTTCAACAGATAGTTATTGCCCGTATGGGGCGGCTCGAAGGCACGCACGATGCCGCGCACGCCCAGGCCGGTTGCTGTGCCGATATTCGTACCTCGCGCCTGAAAACGTCCATCACCCGACAGCCACGCGAATAACTGGATGACCCCAGCCAAACACAAAAGCCCAACCGCGGGGCCGACTTGCCCTGCAAGCAATCCACCGCCACCAAGCGACAAAGCCAAAAACAGCACTGGCGTGCTCCAATGGTTCCAACGCGGAACGGTCTTCAGCTGCGCATAAATCATCGAAGTGGCAAAAACAGTCAGAACTGACAAAGCCGCGCCGACATAGCCCAAAGCCTGCCAAGCAGCATCATAAAACACAGCCCCCAGAGCAAACACCCCCATGACCAGCAAACAGGCAACAGCCAAGCACCCCTCACGGCTCAACCAGCTGCTACGCCATTGCGAAAAGGCCTTCAGAAACCGCTGCGGATTGCCCAAATGAAAGGTCGAGGCCAAAAGCCCGCCCACCGCCAACGCAAAGGCCAAAGCATAATAAAAAAACGCCACCCAGCCGCGCACATCAGGCAGGCCAAGCCCCAGCCATGTGAGCAGGCCAAAGCCCAAACCAGAAGCGACAGTGAAGAGTATTACAGAACCAGCAGGATGCATCAGAGTTTCTCCAAAGCTTTGTCGAGCCACCCAAGGAAGCCTTTTTGCGTACCAGAGACCGGCTCCAAATAAGGAGCCAGAATATCGAGATCAGCCGGCACATCTTTCGGGCGTGGCGGCAGGTATTTGTTCACCGGCTTGGTGCCCAGCTCAGGCATCAGATCCATGCCCCCTCGCGCCGCAACCAATTGCGACACCTCGGAGGTTTCGTCGCCCAAATCACCAAAATGCCGCGCGCCAGAGGGGCAGGTGCGCACACAGGACGGAACCCGGTCCTCTTCAGGTAGATTTTCATTGTAGATGCGGTCCACACAGAGCGTGCATTTCTTCATCACACCCGCCGCTTGGTCCATCTCCCGCGCCCCATAGGGACACGCCCAAGCACACAAACCACAGCCAATGCAGGCATCCTCATTCACCAGAACGATCCCGTCCTCACTGCGCTTATAGCTCGCGCCGGTGGGGCAAACGGTCACGCAGGGCGCGTCTTCGCAGTGCAGGCAAGATTTTGGGAAGTGGATCAACTGCGCCGGGCCTGTCTCTGGCTGTACCTCATAGGAATGCACCCGGTTCAGGAAGGTGCCCGATGGATCCGCCCCATAGGGATCTTGATCTGACAGGGGCGCGCCGTAATTCTCGGTATTCCAGCCTTTGCAGCTGACCACACAGGCGTGGCAACCGACGCATGTGTCAAGGTCAATGACCAAGCCCAGCTTTTTTGTAGAGGGTTCGGGCAAGGTTGTCATAGCAGACCTCCTGAAATACGGGCAGCGGATGAACCGCGCGGGATTGGCGTGACGCACCCGCCCGGTCGAGGGGCTGTGCCTGCACGGCCCGGTGTCATACACCGAGCGGGTATCATAGCGAAGATCATTATGAGCCTACCTTTCTGGAGATAGAATTTAACACCGCATCTAGCAAAGGGTAAAAAAGGGCAGCATAGGCAAGGAGCGGCAAGGTAGGTGCCACCCCGCGATACGCCGACACTTGCTTCGCCTGTTTTGGCTGATTGAGAAGACAGCTGCTGAGTTCATTTGCATTTCCAACCGGCAGATCCAAGAGTCACCCCTCCCCGCCCGGCGCGGAGCCGGGTGTGAAACAGCGGTTTGCGAATGCAGCAAGATCGGCATTGAAGGCCGCGGCCTCCTCCCAAAAAGGCGAATGGCCGGACTTGTGATAGATTTGTTCTTCCGCCTTCGGAAAATGCGACAGGGCTTGTTGCCCCATTTCCGCCGGGGCCAAGCGCTCATGCGCGCCCCAGGCCACCCAAGCGGGTTTAACCGTCGCCTCGGCCACGGCCCGGCGATCCTCTTGGCGCAACCGCGCCGCGGCCCGCACCTTCGGCGGTACGAGCATGTTATAGTCCACCGCCTGCGCCAATGTGGCAGCATCAGGCTGTTGATAGAAACATACCGCAACAAAAGCTTGAACGGCGGCAAGATTTTCTACCAGATCCTCGGAATACATGCCCATAGCCTTTGCAGGGGGATCATTGCGCACCTTTGCAGCCGCAGGCGGCAAATGCGCCCCAGTGGTGATGGAGGAGCCAATCAGGCCGATACCCGCCAAAGCTGCATCGCCGAAATGCTCCAAATAATCCATCACGACCCAGCCGCCCATAGACCAGCCGACCAGCAAGGGCGCCTCAAGACCCAGGGTCTTAATGATCGCCTGCATATCCTCTGCCCAAGGCCGGCTATTGTCATAACAGGCCGGATCGAGAGGTTTATCCGATTGCCCATGGCCACGCAGATCTGGCAAGATCAACCGGAACCGCTCCGCCAGCTCCGACTGCCGCGCAAAAGACAGGTGGCATTGCGACCAGCCGTGCACCAAAATGATCGCCGGTGCCGCTTCTGGCCCGAGATCGTGCACGCAGAGCTGCACGCCACCATGGCCAGTTATGCAATGCTTGCGGTTCATTCACCAACTTTCCACTGCATCGCATTGGGGCCTTTTTCAACCGGCGAGGTGATCGGCTCAAAGCGCGGGCTGCTTTCGGCTTGTTGTTCGGCCTTCTCGATTTTCACCCGCAGATCGAACCAGGCCGCTTGGCCAGTCACCGGATCGGAGTTCGACCAACGCAGCCCATCGCCCTTAGGCGGTTGCAGCTCATGGATCAAATGGTTGAGCAGGAAACCTTTGGTCGCCTCTGGTGCCTTTTCATCCAGGGCCCAAGCCCCCTTACGCTTGCCGATCGCGTTCCAGGTCCAAACGGTATTTTCGTTCAGCGCAGCCATATGCGCGACCGGCACGACAATCGAACCATGGGCGGAAGTTACCCGCGCCCAGTCACCCTCAGCAAAACCATTGGCCTGCCAAATCTTGGTCGGCACAAAGAGCGGGTTTTGCCCATGGATTTGCCGCAGCCAGGCATTTTGTGTCCCCCATGAATGATACATCGCCATCGGGCGTTGAGTCAGCGCATGGATGGGGAATTCCTCCACATCTACCGCGCCATCTTCGAAGGGCGCATACCACATGGGCAACGGATCCAAGGTCTGCTGGATCTGCGCGCGCAGATGCTCTGGCGGTTGACGCTCTCCGTGACCTTCTGCCGCCAATTGAAAACGGCGCATGGGCTCGGAATAAATGTCGAAAAGATAGGGTTGTGGCGCGTCATAAATACCGATTTTGACGGCCCAATCTTGGTAGGCGGCATTCCATGGTTTATAGTAATCTGCCCCTTCAGGAACGTGGATCTCATAGAAGCCGCCATTGTCGATATAGGCCTGCATTTGATCGGGGTTAGAGGCGCCGCGGCCTTCCTCTTGGCCCGTCTCGCCGCGGAACCCGATCAACGGCCCCACGCCGGGGCGGCGCTCATGATTAACGATGTAATCTGCATAGTCTTTGTATTTTGCTGAGCCGTCGTCGTTGACAAAGCCCTTGAGGTCCATACGCGCACCTAAGTCGACCAGAACTGATTGAAAGCCGCGCACATCGCGGTCCGGCTCCACCACTGGCCAGCGGATGCTATCGGCCGCACCACCCGCTTCACAGATTGGACGATCCAGCAAAGAAATGCAGTCATGGCGCTCCAAATAGGTCGTGTCCGGCAATATCAGATCCGCATAGGCCACCATTTCCGAGGAATAGGCGTCCGAATAGATGATCTTCGGGATCACATATTCGCCGTTTTCGTCTTTATCGGTGAGCATCTCCATAACACCACCGCTGTTCATCGAGCTGTTCCAGCTCATATTCGCCATATACATGAACAGGACGTCAATTTTATAGGGATCGCCAGCATGGGCGTTGGAGATCACCATATGCATCAGACCATGCGCAGACATGGGGTTTTCCCAAGTATAGGCCTTATCAATGCGTGCGGCACTGCCGTCCTCTTTGAGGCAAAGATCGTCCGGCCCCTGTACATACCCCAAATGCGGCCCGTCCAGCGCCGCGCCAGGCGTGACCTTGCAGTGCGGTTTGGGATGCGCAGAGACGGGTTTTGGATAGGGAGGCTTAAAACGAAACCCGCCGGGAACCTCAACCGTGCCCAAGATGATTTGCAGCAAGTGCAGGCTGCGGCAGGTTTGAAAACCGTTTGAATGGGCCGATACGCCACGCATGGCGTGAAACGACACCGGGCGACCAATCATCTTGTCATGCTTATTGCCGCGGAAATCTGTCCAGGGCTGGTCAAGCTCGAAGGCCTCATCAAAGGCAACACGAGCCAAATCTGCGGCGGTGGCCCGGATCCGGTCTGCGGAGATTCCACAGCGATCCGCAACATTCTCTGGCGCATAGTCATCAGACAAATACCGCTCAGCCAAATGTTGGAACACCGTACGATGCCCTTCATAGGTGGCGGCCAAATCTGGTGTGATGCCTTTGGTGTCAAAGGCCACAGGTTTTCCAGATTTACGGTCAATAACCAAAAGCTTGCCATCTGCGCCGCGCAGCAACATGCCCTTATTTGGCCCTTCGGTGCTGTCCACCAGCGCAGGCGCGTTGGTCAGCTGCGCGAGGTAATTCAAATCAACTTTGCCAGCTTTGAGCAGCAAATGCACCAAAGACAGGATAAACAGCCCGTCCGTGCCGGGCGTGATGCCCACCCATTCGTCGGAGATTGCATTATAGCCCGTGCGGATTGGATTCACACCAATCACCTTCGCGCCGCGTTCTTTCAAACGGCCCAAACCCATTTTGATCGGATTGCTGTCATGATCTTCGGCCACACCAAAGAGCATGAACAATTTTGTCCGCTCCCAATCGGGTTGTCCAAATTCCCAAAAAGCGCCACCCATGGTGTATATGCCCCCGGCGGCCATATTCACCGAGCAAAAGCCACCATGGGCTGCATAGTTAGGCGTGCCAAACCCCTGGGCCCAAAAGGAGGTAAAACTTTGTGATTGATCGCGCCCGGTAAAAAACGCCAGTTTTTCGGGGTTTTCTTTATGGACCGGCTCCAACCAATCCTGCGCCAGCTGTAGCGCCTCGTCCCATGAAATTTCTTCAAAAGCCCCGGAGCCCCGCGGCCCGACCCGCTTCAGTGGCGCACGCAGGCGCGAAGGGGCATTGACCTGCATAATACCCGCCGAGCCTTTGGCACAAAGAACCCCCTTATTCACAGGGTGATCGCGGTTGCCTTCGATATAGGCAACCTTGCCCTCCTTCATGTGGACATTGATCCCACAACGACAAGCGCACATATAGCAAGTGGTCTTGCGAATCTCATCACTCACCTTGGGTGACAAGTTCAGTTTTGGTTCTTCAAATCCCATGGGTAGGACCCCCTATTGCCTGCCATTCAGGTATTTTTTTGGACGGCTGCCTGCGCTGCCGTTACACAAATCATGTCGATGATATCATCCGCAGTACAGCCGCGTGACAAATCATTTGCGGGTCTCGCCAGGCCTTGTAAAATCGGGCCAATGGCCTTGGCACCACCAAAACGCTGCGCAATTTTATACCCAATATTGCCTGCATCCAAATTCGGAAAGACAAAGACATTGGCCTGCCCAGCGACGGGTGAATCCGGTGCTTTTGCAGCGCCGACCGACGGCACCATGGCGGCATCAAATTGCAATTCGCCATCGACCACAAGATCCGGTCGCGCCGCCTGAACCAAAGCTGTGGCCTCGTTGACTTTGGTGACATTGGGATGTTTGGCACTGCCATGCGTGGAGAACGACAGCATGGCGATTTTTGGCTCCAGCCCAGTGAGACTGCGCATCGATTCTGCAGAAGACATCGCAATATCGGCCAATTCTTCAGCGCTTGGGTCAATCACCAAACCACAGTCAGTGAAGACATTCACAGGGCTGGGTAGATCTGGGCGATCTTCGAAAAGCATGAAGAAAAAAGATGATAACAGCTTTGTACACTCTGCAGTGCCAATCACCTTGAGTGCTGCGCGAATGATATCCGGCGTGGCATAGACCGCCCCGCCAATCGTGCCATCGGCATCCCCGGCCGCGACCATCGCTGCCGCGAAAAAATTGGCTTGGGACAATTCCACCTGGGCTTTTTCGGGCGTCATGCCCTTGGCCGCGCGCTTGCGGACATATTCCGCAACATAGCCGGGCAATCGCGCACTTGAAGCGGGGTTTTCTATGAGGATATCGCCAGTTCCGCCCACCGCAGCCAGCGCCGGTTGCACCAAGGCCGGGTCGCCGATGCAAATAATCTTGGCCAAATTCGCAGCAGAAGCCGCGACCGCGGCTTCTGCGACGCGAGGGTCCGCACCCTCGCTCAATACTATCGTTGGCGTTGCGCCCGAGGTGGCGGCAAGAATATCGCGAAATGCCACCACACCGAAGCTCCTTATTCAGCCGCCATATCTGTCGAAGACACGCCTGCAACTTGAACAGGTTTTTTCATTGCATCCCGGCGGAAAGGCTCACCCAATTCTTGGTTCAACAAGACCTCGATCAAAGTGGTTTTATTGTTTTCCATTTGATCTTTGATGGCTTGGTTTAACACATCGGTCAACTCGTCCATAGTTTTCACCTGCACACCAATCAGGCCACAAGCCTGGGCGATCCCGGCGTAGGAGACTTTGGTGTCCAACTCAGTGCCGACGAAATTATCGTCGAACCATAGGGTAGAGTTACGCTTTTCCGCGCCCCATTGGTAATTGCGGAACACGATCTGTGTCACAGCGGGCCATTCTTCCCGGCCAATCGCCGTCAGCTCATTGACCGCAATCCCAAAGGCGCCGTCACCCGCAAAACCGACCACAGGAACTTGTGGCTGGCCAATTTTCGCGCCGACAATCGACGGCAGACCGTAGCCACAGGGACCGAAGAGACCGGGTGCGAGATACTTACGGCCCTCATCAAAGGAGGGGTAGGCATTGCCGATTGCGCAGTTGTTGCCAATATCTGAGGATATAATTGCCTCTTTTGGCAGAGCCGATTGAATAGCGCGCCACGCCATACGCGGAGACATCCAATCTGGCTTGTCCGCACGCGCACGCTGGTTCCAGGTGGTGCCTGGATCGTCATCTTCGTGATCCATTGAGGTCAGCTCTTGCGCCCAAGCTGATTTGGTTGTGGCGATCAAGTTCTTGCGCTCCTCGCGCCCCACATCACCAGCCGTCTCAGACAGGCGGGCCAGCAAACCCTGCGCCACTTTTTTCGCGTCCCCAACAATGCCAACGCTCACAGGTTTGGTCAAACCAATCCGATCTGGGTTGATGTCCACCTGAATGATTTTTGCATTTGTTGGCCAATAATCGATACCATAGCCCGGCAATGTTGAGAACGGGTTAAGCCGTGTGCCCAGCGCAACCACCACGTCAGCCCGTGAGATCAGCTCCATGCCCGCTTTTGAGCCATTGTAGCCCAAAGGACCCGCAAATAAAGGGTGCGAGCCGGGGAAGGCATCATTGTGCTGATAGCCCACGCAAACCGGTGCATCCAAACGCTCTGCTAAGGCTGCAACATCGTCAAACGCATCGGCCAAGACAACGCCAGCGCCATTCAAGATGACGGGGAATTTCGCGTTGGAAATCAATTCAGCCGCTTCCGCAACCGCGCTGTCACCACCTTGCGGGCGCTCGAATGCAACGATTTTTGGCAACTCAATATCAACAACCTGGGTCCACATATCACGCGGAATGTTGATCTGTGCTGGCGCGGAGGCCCGATGTGCCTGCATAATCACACGGCTGAGGACTTCAGCCACTCGGCTCGGGTCGCGCACTTCTTCTTGGTAGGCAACCATATCTTCGAACAATTTCATTTGCTCAACTTCTTGGAAGCCACCCTGACCGATTGTTTTGTTGGCAGCTTGCGGTGTGACCAACAGCAAAGGTGTATGGTTCCAATAGGCAGTTTTTACCGCAGTGACGAAATTGGTGATACCAGGACCGTTTTGCGCGATCATCATGGACATTTCGCCGGTGGCACGGGTATAGCCATCCGCCATCATGCCAGCAGACCCTTCATGGGCACAGTCCCAAAACATAATCCCAGCTTTTGGAAAAATATCAGAAATCGGCATCATGGCAGAACCAATGATCCCAAAAGCGTGGCGGATACCGTGCATCTGAAGCGTTTTTACAAAGGCTTCTTCTGTGGTCATTTTCATGGGTCAGCTCCTTAAAGGGATTGAATATGCCACGGCATTATCTCGCAGCATCTCTGTGAGTGTGTCTCTGCCCTCCTATTAGGGCATAGGCAATGACATATTTAGGGCCAGTTTCGACCCTCCAATATGTCCAATTCGAAAATTTCACCCAGATGTCGTTTTTTGAGACCGCCAGCGCAATATTTCTTCGAGCCAATAGTCAGCTCTCTGCGGTTTTTCAAGAAAATACCCCTGCGCATGGGTGATTCCCGCGGCCCGTACGACGTCCAATTGAATCTGCGTCTCGATTCCCTCTGCGATGATTTGAAAACCCATAGTTTTGGACATCTCGACCAGGCCGTGCATAATGCCTTCGCGGCGTTCTCGTGTCTGGCTTTGCACGAAGCTTCGGTTCATTTTCAATATATCAATTGGGTATTCCAGCAATCGTTCTAGGTTGGACATACCAATGCCAAAATCGTCCAACGCAATCCGCACGCCCCTTGGTCTCAAAGTTTTGATGAGAGTTTTGGTGGCCTCGGGATTATCAATCACTGCGCTCTCGACAATTTCAAAAACTGTCATGTCTGGCGGCAATCCATTGAAAAGAGCTTTGAGCCAGTCTGCGTCTGAGCCCGGTATCACGGTGTTGTTCAGGAATTTACTAGAAATATTCCATCCGCAGTAGATCGGCGTGTCCAATTTATAAAAACCAATCGCAGCCTCGTTAGCCGCTTCAGGTGGTGGCCGCACGCCGCGTTTATAACTGTCTGCCATCAGATCCAAAAATTGCCCTGGTAATAAAATCTCGCCATCCGGTTTGACCCAACGGATTAAAGCCTCAACCCCCTCAATTCGATCCAGTTCCAAATCAAAAATTGGCTGAACAAAATAGGTGATTTCCCCGTTTTCTAAAGCTGCTCCAACCTCTTCTGCAGAAGGGCGTGATTGTTTTTGCCGCATGCGGCGCACAACTTCGTGATCCCCTGCTAAATTCTGGTTTTTGCCCTTAGATTTCACTTCATAGAGCGCCGCATCAACGACATTCAATGCGCTTTCCATTTTCTGATCTGTGCGCAATTCGCACACGCCGATGCTGGCGGTGCGGATCATCCGGCGCCCTGCAACCTCTACATTCGCCTCCACCACCGCTCGCAAAAAGCGGTGCGCCACCTGCCCACCCCGTTCCAAGTCACAACCTTTAAGAAAGACGCAAAACTCATCCCCACCGAGCCACGCGACAAAATCTCCAGGCCGACATGCCGCCACCATGGCATCGGTCACCTCAATCAACAGCGCGTCGCCGACATCATGGCCATGGGTGTCATTCACGGTCTTGAAATCATCCAAATCCACATAAAGCAGCGCGTGGGTTTCGGTGCGTTCAGGGCGGTCTATCCACTCCACCAGATACCGACGCGATTGCGCCGCAGTCAGATCATCACGATCAACATAGCGAGAGAGCTTAGGGTTCGACAGCCGCAATCGCTCAATCAGGCGGCGCATTCTCCGGTGCTCAACGTGACTAAGGTGGACCTTGTAAAGTAAGAAAATCAGCGCCACAAAAAGCCACAATAAAAATAATATAATAAATATCAAAGTCATAACGAAATTATTAAAACTCATCACCCGCCCATAGCGCAAGAATAAATCGTACCATGCGCTAACGACACCCGATGCGCATTCAATCTCACCCTACGTCACATCTCCCAATATTCTTGTGATTTCAGATATATATGATCGCAACACCCGAGATTCCATGGCGCAGGCGCTTGAGCTATGCTTCATTGCGAGTTAGCAACGTTCCTGAAAATTCTTGCCCAGGAGCACTCTCATGGCTGACTATAAATTCGACACCCTATCGCTTCACGCCGGCCAAAGCCCCGATGCGCGCTTTGGCAGCCGGGCCGTCCCTATTCACCAAACCACCAGCTATGTTTTTGACAGCACCGAACATGCAGCTGCTCTATTTAATATGGAAGTTGGCGGGCATATCTACTCACGCCTGACCAATCCCACTGTCGCCGTACTCGAGCAACGTTTGGCCGCTTTGGATGGTGGGGTTGCGGCCGTTGCCACCGCCTCCGGCATGTCAGCGCTCTTTGTGACCGTTCTGGCCCTATGCTCGGCAGGTGATCACATTGTCAGCTCCTCGCAAATGTATGGCGCAAATATAAACCTATTTGAACACACGTTGAAACGCTATGGAATTGAGACCAGCTTCGTGGCACCCAATGACCCCGCAGCCATCGCTGAAGCCATTCGCCCGAATACCAAAATGGTCTTTGGCGAGGTGATTGGCAATCCCGGCATGGATATCATGGACGTGCCGGCTGTGGCCAAAATCACCCAGGCTGCGGGCATTCCTTTGGTCATCGACGCCACGTTTAACACCCCTTGGATGATCAAACCAATCGAATTGGGCGCAAATGTGGTCATCCATTCGCTCACCAAATGGATGGGCGGCCATGGCATTGCTTTGGGTGGTGCGGTGATTGACGGAGGCAATTTCGATTGGGGCCAAAATGATAAATTCCCCATGCTCACAACCCCGCATTTCGGCTATCAAGGCGCGGTTCTTTGGGAAGAATTCGGACCGGCAGCCCTATCGGTGCGCATCCGGACGGAAGGCATGATGAATGTCGGACCCTGCATGTCACCGCAAAATGCGTTCTACATCTTGCAAGGTCTCGAAACCCTTGGTCTGCGGATGGAAAAACACATGTCCAACACCGCAGCAATGCTGGAGTTCCTGGTGGGTCATGAGCAAATCGCCTGGGTCAAACACCCCAGCTTGCCAGATCATCCAGACCATGACACCGCAATGCGGCTCATGCCAAAAGGCCAAGGCTCAATCATCGCCTGCGGTATCAAAGGCGGCCGCGATGCCGGTCGCGCCTTTATCGAATCCGTGCAGCTGGCCAGCCATTTGGCCAATGTGGGTGACGCCAAAACTCTGGTGATCCACCCCGGCTCCACCACCCATTCACATCTCACCTCTGAGGCTATGGCCTCCGCAGGGCTGACCGACGATTTAATTCGGATTTCAGTTGGGCTCGAAAATCAAAATGACATTATTGATGATTTCAAACAGGCACTGCGCACGGCTGGAAAATTAACCGCTGCCAAGGCAAAAGGAACAGGCGCATGAGACTGACGCTGGATAATATCGAAATTTTTGCCTCAACCGGCGGGCGCGAGTTTGATCCATCAGGCCCCGTCGTGCTCTTCGTGCACGGCTCTGGCCAATCGCATCTCGGTTTCATGTTGCAGCATCGTTTCTTTGCCAATCGTGGCTTTCAGTGCATCACGCCCGATATGCCAGGACATGGGTTGTCCAAGGGCGAGGCACTGACAACAATTGAGGCAATGGCCGATTGGTATGCACAATTCATGCAGGCTCTCGGCATTACCCAAGCAACTTTGGTCGGTCACTCCATGGGCGGACTAATCGAATTGGAATTGGCGAGCCGATACCCTGATCTCATCGCCAAGGCGGCCTTTATCAGCACAGCCCTCGCGATTCCGGTCAATGACGCGCTGATCGATCTGGCCGCAACAAAAGAAGGCGCTGCCATTGGCGCGATGATGGATTGGGGCCATGGTTCCGCAGGTCACATTCATGACCACACAATGCCGGGCACTTCACATATGCTTTACGGCAGCCGCCTTATGGCTGGTAATGCGCCTGGCACCCTGCATAAAGATCTGGTGGCTTGTAATGCGTATGACAAGGGCCCCTCCTCCGCACAATCTGTCACCTGCCCCACCTTGACTGTGGTCTGCGGCCAAGACCGAATGACGCCCCGTAAAACTGGATTGGCCCTACAGGCTGCGCTAGGAGGTGAGCTGGTCGAAATTGCCCAATCGGGCCATATGTCGATCACCGAACACCCTTTTGACGTCAACAAAGCCCTCAGGGCATTTTTCTAACAGGCACGTAGAGCATGACATTCAAACGCATCGCAGTTATCGGCGCTGGCACAATGGGCTCTGGCATCGCCGGACAAATAGCCAATGCAGGTCACAAGGTTCTCCTCCTGGACCTGACAACCAAAGCCACAGATTACGCTTTGGAACGGCTCCAAAAATCTGAACCCGCGCCCTTGCACCAGCGTGACAATGTCGATCTGATTGAAACCGGCACCATCGAGGCTGATTTTGGCAAGCTCGCGGAATGCGATTGGATTGTTGAAGCTGTGGTTGAACGTCTCGACATCAAGCGCGATCTGTACAAACGTTTGGACGCAGTGATCCGCGATGATTGTATCGTCACCTCCAACACCTCTACTATTCCGATCAAGCTTTTGATGGCGGAGATGCCTTTGGCCTTCCGGCAAAGATTTGCCATCACCCATTACTTCAACCCCGTGCGTTATATGCGCCTTTTGGAGCTTGTCCGTGGCGCCGATACCCGCGCCGATGTGATGGAGCGCCTATCGCGCTACAATGACGAAATTCTTGGTAAGGGCGTGGTTCCCTGCAATGACACCCCCGGATTTTTAGGCAATCGCGTTGGGGTCTTTGCGCTGCAAGTGGGTATGGACGAGGCCTTCAAAAAGGGTCTTTGCATTGAACATGCCGATGCCCTGATGGGCCGTCCCATGGGCATTCCAAAAACTGGGGTGTTTGGTCTTTACGATATGATCGGCGTGGACCTCATGTCCGATGTGGTCGACACTTTGGGCGATATCCTCCCAGAAAATGACGTGTTTCACGCAGTTGGACGCTCCAACAACCCAGCAAACGCTCTGATAGATTCGATGATCTCAGAAGGCTTCACTGGCTTGAAATCTGGTAAAGGTGGGTTTTATCGTGAGGATCAAGCCGTTGATTTGACAAGCGGCGCATTGCGCCCGCGCATCACCGAGCTGCCAGCCCTGCCACAAAAGGCCGCCAATGCGCAGCAAGATGGGCTCGAAACCCTGCCGATGATGATCGAAGGCTCCGAACCGCATCATCAATTTTGTCGCAATTTTCTTGGCCGCGTGCTCGCCTATGCGGCGGCTTTGATTCCGGATGTCACCGGCACACCGCAAGACATTGATGATGCGATGAAGATGGGGTTCAACTGGATCCGCGGCCCGTTTGAAATGATCGATGCTTTGGGCGCTGACGTTGTAATCAAACTGGCCCAAGAAGCCGGTTGCGCCATTCCGCAAGCCCTGCAAACATCCGCCGAACATGGCCCATTCTATCTGGTGCAAGATGCCACTTTGATGGTGCGCAATTTTGATCAAACCGCATCCGATCTCAAACCTGTGCAACTGCCAGAAGGTACAGAACGCTTTAGTCTCAAGCGCCGCACCTTGACCCCCATTGACAGCAATCATGCGGCCAGCCTTTGGAGCCTGCCCGGTGATCTGCGTTTGGTGGAGTTTCATTCCAAAGCCAATGCGCTCACAGGCGAGAGCATGGCCATCGTGCGCCAAGCGACCGAAGATCATGGCACCGGCATTTTGATCCATAACGATGCGCAGCACTTCAGTGCGGGGGTCGATTTGAACCGTTTTGCCGATTTCATCGCCCGTGAAGCTTGGGGAGAAATGGACGCCTTTCTCAATGATTTTCAACAGGCAGTTGCGGCATTGAAATATTGCTCCGTGCCAGTTGTGGGGGCGCCGTCGGGTCTTTCGCTCGGCGGCGGTTTTGAAGTACTTTTGCATTGTGACCGGCTGCTCACACACGCCAATTCCGTGCTGGGATTGGTGGAAAGCGGTGTTGGGGTTGTGCCCGGTGGTGGCGGGGTCAAGACCACCTACCAACGCTGGTTTGAAGCGACGGGCGATGCGGATGCCGCCGCTTGGGAAAGCTGGATGCAAATTGGTTATGGCAAAACTGGCGAAAGCCCTGAACAGGCTACGAAATTGCGATATTTTCAGCCTGGTCATGACGAAACAGTAATGAACCGGGACAAGCTCATCACCCGCGCCAGCGCTATGATCCGCGATATGGCACCATTATACACACCACCAGAGCCGCCAAGAATGACCCTGCCAGGTCAAGACATATACACCAAAATGGAGGCCTTTATGGCCGATGGCGTAGCAAAGGGCTGGTTCAAACCGCACAACAAAACCACGGCGATGGAAATCGCGACCATCGTGGTCAATACCACCTCCGATGCACAGTTGCAGGTCACAGAACAAGATATGTTCGACCGTGAACGCGCAGCGTTTCTGCGGCTCGCCAAAACCTCCAAGACCAAAGGCTGGATCAATGCCATGCTCAGCGGTAATGCGATCGAATAAAAATTATCGCTGTGATTGCATTTGGATGTCGAAGGCCGCGCGAATGCGTGCATCAGCTTCTGCCGACAAATAGGTGGAATCCACTGCAAAAGCGTGCGCGACTTGGCTATGGTCCGGGTCTACGAATTTGAAAAGGCTATCTAAACTGGAAATCAGATTTGATCACTAAATTTAATCCATATGATACTGGCCCGACCGGTTTATGTGCCAGGACAAAGATTTCCTTGGCAAATCAGGGCTTGTGGCCCGAGGCGGCAAAAAGCAGCGCCAATTGCAAATGCCAGAGATCGACGCCACACGTGCCCGCCCATAAGCCAGCGACAGCCTCTATGCCGATGGGCAACTGGTCGGCTCGGTAACGTCTGCCGAACGCAGGCACCCGACAGGCAAGAATATCGCTTATGCCTTTTTGCAGCCCAATATCATGGAGGGGCCTCACCGTTGATATCATCTGCAAGGCCTATGCGGCCAGAGTCTTGAACGGGCCAGTCTAACACCCGGATAATAGACGGGGAAAATTTAGAGCTGGAAAAAAACGGGCCATAAGGCCCATTTTATTTTTCTTAAACTTTACCTTTCCAAGGCACCAGCCAGCCTTCGAGCTTGCGGATACCAATGTCGATGGCAAAACCGATCACGCCGATGAGAATAATCCCTACAATCACGATGTCTGTCAGCTGAAACTTAGCCGCAACCATGATCATCATGCCAAGGCCTTTTTCCGCCGCGACCAATTCAGCCGCCACAACCGTGCCCCAACAGACGCCCATAGCTACCCGTGCACCGGTAAAGATCTCAGGCAGTGAGTTTGGAATGATCACCTTACGCAAAATTTGCGATTTACTGGCACCCAAGGAATAGGCCGCATGCACTTTGGCAATGGCCACACCAGACACGCCCGAACGCGCAGCGATCGCCATAATCCATAGCGCTGCAAGAAACAGCAAGATCACTTTAGACGTCTCACCAATACCGAACCAAATAATCATCAAGGGGATCAAGGCCAAGGGGGGCACTGGGCGCATAAATTCAACAATCGGGTCAAACCAGCCCCGCGCCCAATTGGTCAGCCCCATGGCGTAACCGAGGGGAATACCCAAAAGTGCGCCGAAGAAGAAACCAAGCAACACACGCTGCAAGGAGGCCCAAGTGTGCTCCAAAAGCGTAAAATTGCGGTAGCCTTCCCGATTGAGCTGTAAAAAGCGGTTTGTTGTCACTTCAGGGGCGGGCAGATAGAGCCGTGCCATGCGAAATCCACTGGAGGGCTCGAAGAATGGCGTGCCCTTTTCAGTGAGCGCCAAGCGTCCCTCAGGCAAAAGAATCTGTTCACCGGGCTTTAGGACCTGCCCGTTGAAATGAGTCACGATAGCTCCATCGGATTTTTTGAACTCATCATTTTGGAACACAGAGATTAGTTTTGATCCATAGCGCGGAATGACCAATGTATCGTTCTTTGCGAACCCGTCGCCAAGATCAACGTCGAGTTTTTCCGGAATCTTCCCGGGCGCACCATTGGTATCTACTTTCAACTGAATATCTTCGGGATAAACCAAAATAGAAACAGATGCGTCATCGCTGCGTCCATCCGGTAGGGTGGAAGTATAGGTGAATTCCACCCTACCCTCAAACGGACCTTTCGCCTTAAGCAATGGCAAGGATGAATTGGTAAAAGCCACCCACAACGCAAAAATTGCCAGAACCGAGATCACAGAAGCGGCCCGATTCGCATTCACAGCGCTTTCATCGCCAAAAGTAACTGTTTTTAGGGACGTAAAATCAGCACGGGTAAAAAATTGTTTTGTGGCCCAAGCTACAATCACCATACTGACCGCAAAAATCGCGATATATACGGCAAGAAGGATCAAACCAGTCATGCGCTTTCCTCCGAGCGGCCCATTATTTCCTCTTCCATTTCCCAAATCATTGCCAAAATTTCCTCGCGAGTTTTGGCATAATCGGGATGTTTCTTAACCACACGCAGATCCGCGCCAACACCCATTTCCGCAAAAGGCAGGCGGTATTCCTTGTGAATTCGGCCAGGGCGCGGCGCCATAACCAATAGACGCTCGCCCAAAAGCAACGCTTCTTCCACTGAGTGGGTGATCAAAATAATGGTTTTGCCCGTCTCTTTCCACAGATCAAGCACCAAGGATTGCATCTTTTCGCGGGTCAAAGCATCCAAAGCGCCCAAAGGCTCATCCATTAAAATCACATCCGGCTCATTGGCCAAACAACGGGCCAAAGCCACACGTTGCTGCATGCCACCTGAGAGCTCATAAACCGCCTTATCTTTAAAATCCTGGAGCCCAACAACTTCCAACAAACGATCAACGATCTTGCTGCTTTTGTTCCGCGGCATTTTTTTCATATCTGGTCCGAAAGAAACATTCTCCCGTACGGTCATCCACTCAAACAACGCACCTTGCTGAAACACCATCCCGCGCTCAGGTCCGGGCCCCTTGACCGCATGGTCGTTGACAACAACCTGTCCCTCTGTGGGCGCCAGAAACCCAGCTACGATATTCAGCAAAGTAGTTTTGCCACAGCCTGACGGGCCAAGAACACTCAGCAATTCTCCAGATTTTATATCTAAGGTTACGTTTTTAAGCGCTTGAACGGATCCACCATTGGGCAAATCGAAGCGCATAGAAATATTGTCAATAAGCAGGCCTGACACCTGAAGCTCCCCTCTGGCCAAAAATGCTTGGCCTTTTCTCATGTTAACGGAGGATTCCCGCGGACTAATCACACAGTAAAAAGAGAGGTAGGCGATCTGAAATCGCCTACCTCATTCAAAGCTTACATATCTTTAGCAGAAACCAGAGGACCTGTATTCACATTGTCAGCATAGCTGCCTTTGGCGCTGTCGATTGAACCTGCGTTCACGAAAACATCCGCAACACCTTTCATGAAGGTCTGCGCATTGCCACCAAGCCAAGACTGAGACAATTGAGTGTCGGTGTCTGGGAACACAAACGTGCTCATGGAGCTTTTTGCATCTTCAACGCTCATACCGGCATCTTGTGCAATCATATTGGCCATGAACTCAGGCTGAGATGCATTCCATGCGGCGTTAGCGTCGGCAGTCACAGCCAAGAATTTCGCCACAACATCAGAATTTTCAGCGACAAAACCAGAAGGTGCTGTGGTCACGTCAAAAACCAAAATGCCCAGCTCAGTTTTTTCCGCACCTGTCAGCAATACGTTGCCGGATTCTTTCATACGGCGCAGCGCACCGCCCCAGCCGCAAGCCATGTCGACAGCGCCTTGAGCTAAGGCCGCTTGGCCTTCGGCAGGTGCCATGTCCACAACTGTCACACTGTCCAAGGATACACCAAAGTGCTCCATTTGCTTCAAGAAACCATAGTGCGCCGCTGTGCCCAACGGCACGGCCACTTTCTTGCCAGACAGTTCGCCTGCGGAGTTTTTGTCGATTTCCAAACCGGACGCGACCACACAGTTGTCGTTGTCCGCATAGGACACAGCCACGTCAACGATTTGTAAATCTTGACCTGCTGATGTTGCGACCACGAAAGGTGGAACACCCTGAGACACGGAAATATCAATGTCACCGGACGCCATGGCTGCAGACATTGCTGTGCCTGTGTCGAAAGAAACCCAGTTTACCTTCATGCCCAAAGCAGCGTCATATGCACCAGAAACTTTAGCCGCTTGGAATGGCATTGGCCACTCTAGAAAATAAGCGACGTTCAACTCGCCGTGGCCGCCTGCGAATGCAGCGGAGCCGGACACCAAGGTTAACCCAGCAACAGCACTCTTCAATGCAGTTTTCAATTTCATATTATTTTCTCCCAGTTGCGCTGGCGCTTGATGGCCAACTTGTTTCCTTCATTCAATCTCGCCAGAATAAGACCGGCTTTCACCGTCAAAATGGCCAAATTCAGGAGTACACCTGACCATAAAATAAGGGCCGCGCAAAGCATATTCTTGAATTTTTTTGAATGATATTGCAATATCACCCAAAATATTCAGAGAAATATTTGCTCAGACCTGCGCAGCTTTTATTTTGGTCACTCCCAATTTCACAACGAGCGGCTGCTGATCTTCACGCCAGCACAACTGCTTCATCCGCGCAACACTGCAAACAGTCGTTGCATCCAGCAAGCAGAAATGCTTTTTGGATATACAAAGGATATATATCTGGACCTATTTTTAGCATAGCTTTTCTGCGCTGTTAGTTGTCAAAGTAAGTCTATCGAATTTAATCATTCCAAAATATCTGAACAAGGAGCATGGCCTATGGACGGCAATCTGCAAAATGATTTGAGTGAAGTTGTCGCCAACGACAAAGCTCATGTTTGGCATCACTTGATCCAACATAAAATGTTCGAAACTGCGGACCCCAACATTATTGTTGAGGGCAAAGGCATGCGGGTTTGGAATCAAGCCGGCAAAGAACATTTGGATGCGGTCTCCGGCGGGGTATGGACCGTAAATGTGGGCTACGGCCGCGAAAGCATTGCCGATGCCGTGCGCGATCAGCTGGTCAAAATGAACTATTTTGCTGGCTCCGCTGGCTCAATTCCTGCAGCCAATTTTTCCAAGCGCTTGATCGAAAAAATGCCTGGCATGAGCCGGGCCTATTTCTCGAACTCCGGATCGGAAGCCAATGAGAAAGGCTTCAAGATGATCCGGCAAATCGCGCACAAGAAATATGGCGGCGAGAAAAATAAAATTTTGTACCGCGAGCGCGATTATCACGGCACCACCATCGCGACTTTGGCGGCCGGTGGCCAGCATGAGCGCAGTGCGCAATATGGCCCCTTCCCCGAGGGTTTCATTTCCGTACCTCATTGCCTTGAGTATCGCGAAGCGGCACAAGACAACCTTGGCCAAGGCGAAAGCTACGGATTGCGCGCGGCAAATGCCATTGAAGATGTTATCCTGCGCGAAGGTCCAGACACTGTTGGCGGTTTGATTCTTGAGCCCATCACAGCAGGCGGCGGCGTTATTGTTCCGCCCGAAGGCTACTGGCCACGGGTGCAGGAAATCTGCAAAAAATATAATGTCTTGCTGATGATAGACGAAGTCGTTTGCGGTCTTGGGCGCACCGGCACCTGGTTTGGATACCAACATTACGATATCCAGCCAGATATTGTCACAATGGCCAAAGGTGTCGCCTCTGGCTATGCGGCCATCTCATTGACCGTCACCACTGAAGAGGTGTTCGAACAGTTTAAAGACGCCAGCGATCACATGGGATATTTCCGCGATATCTCCACCTTCGGCGGCTGCACCGCAGGCCCGGCAGCAGCGCTGGAAAATATGCGCATCATTGAGGAGGAGAACCTTCTTGAAAACTGCAAAGCCCGTGGCGCGCAGTTGATTGCCAATCTCGAAGCCCTGGCAGAGAAACACAGCATCATTGGCCAAGTCCGTGGCAAAGGCCTGTTCTGCGGTGCAGAACTGGTGACAAACCGCGAAACCCGCGAGCCGGCACCGGAAGCAAAGGTACAAGCAGTGGTCAAAGACTGCATGGCGCAGGGCGTCATCATCGGCGCGACAAACCGCTCCTTACCAGGATTTAACAACACTCTTTGCCTATCACCGGCACTGATTTGTACGGCTGAAGATATTGATCTCATCACCGATGCCATAGATCAGGCCTTGAGCCGCGTGTTTGGCTAATCCTCCGAGAGCCTAAGTAAAAAGGCAGGGCACGCCCCTGCCTTTTTATGCCCAGCCAAGTATATCCAAGCGCGCCACCAGTTCTTGACCTTGCGCACTTACGAAATATTCGGCATCTTTAGATCCAAAACCTCATAGCCTTAGGTCCAAAATGGCGATTTCTGAAGAGACTTTCTTTTTACCGCCCGATTCGGAAGGCACGCTGCAGAACCAGATCCAACAGCTGGTCGCTGAAGCAATTCTTAGTGGACGGTTTCGGGCTGGGGAGAAAATGCCCTCAAGCCGAAAATTGGCAGCCCATTTGGGGGTGAGTCGGATCACCGTGACCCTCGCCTACACCGAACTTCTGGCGGATGACTACCTCACAAGCCGCGGTCGCTCCGGTTATTATATCAGCTCAAATGCGCCGCAGCCGCCGAAATTTCCTATCATGCCTCGTGAAGACAAAGTCGATTGGGTCCGCGCCATTGGTCAAAAGTTTTCGGGTGGAGTGACACTGATGAACCCCTCCGATTGGGGCAGTTACAAATATCCCTTCATCTACGGTCAAGCCGATGAAACCCTGTTTGATCGGTCGAATTGGCGACTCTGTGCACTTCAAGCTTTGGGCTCTAAAGACTACGATGCGCTAACCAGTGATTACTTCGATCGGGATGATCCGAAGTTGATCGAATTTATCCTGCGCCACACGCTGCCGCGGCGGGGAATCAGAGCAGAGCCAGATGAAGTTTTGGTTACCATGGGGGCGCAAAATGCGCTTTGGTTGACCGCGAATGTCCTGTTGAACCAACGGCGAACAGCTGCATTGGAAAACCCCTGCTACCCATCCTTGCGCGATATTTTAACCCAATCGCGCTGCCAAGTTGCAAGTGTGGAGGTGGATGCGGGAGGCTTACGGCCAGACGCCTTGCCTTCGGATGTCGATGTGGTCTTCACCACGCCATCCCACCAATGCCCAACCGCCACCACAATGCCACTGGAGCGCCGCCGAACGCTTCTGGCGCGCGCGGCAGAGCAAGATTTCTTGATTGTTGAGGATGACTATGAGTTTGAGATGTCCTTTCTTAAGGCCCCCTCTCCAGCGCTGAAATCCTTGGACCGTGAGGGGCGGGTGATCTATGTTGGCAGTTTCTCAAAATCTCTATTTCCCGGATTACGGCTTGGCTATCTGGTTGGATCCAAGCCATTTATCCGCGAGGCACGGGCGCTGCGCTCAACTGTATTGCGCCATCCGCCCGGCCATATTCAACGCACGGCGGCCTATTTTCTATCACTTGGTCATTACGACGCGCTGATCCGCCGGATGGGTACTGAATTTCATGCGCGACGCTTGGCTATGGAGGAGGCTTTTTCCCAAAATGGCCTTACCGTCGCCGGGCAAGGCGCCTTTGGCGGCAGCTCCTTTTGGATGCGTGCCCCGGCGCAGGTTGACACGGAGCAGGTTGCCAAGCGGCTACGCAGCAAGGGCGTGTTGATAGAACCGGGTCGGCCGTTTTTTACCCAACAAGATGCGCCAAAGAATTATTATCGCTTGGCGTATAGCTCGCTTCCCGTTCGGAAAATTTCCGAAGGTGTGGCGCTGATCGCCAGTGAAATGCACCCGTGATCCAATCTGGCTTCGCAGCCTTGGCGTTGCCGCCAGATCACCTTGCATTGCTCGGTCTGATTTGCTTGATTGCAGGACTGGTGCGCGGCTTTTCCGGCTTTGCACTTTCCGCCATGGTCATGGCATCCGGTGCTTTGATCCTGCCGCCTGTGCAACTGATCCCCGTCTGTTGGTGGCTTGAGATGACCGCCTCACTTTTTATGCTACGCGGCGGTTGGCGCGAGGCCAATCGCAAGGTCGCACTGGGCCTGGCCGTTGGCTCGACCATCGGCGTGCCACTCGGGCTGGCCCTGACCACCCAGTTCGATACGGAAACCTCAAAGCTGATCGCGCTTGCGGTCATCGCCAGTCTTGCTGCCTTGCAGCTTGCCCGGGTGCAATGGCGCTTTTTGGCGAGCAATTGGGGGCTTTACGGATCGGGCTGGATGGCGGGCGTGGCAACGGGGCTGGCCAGTGTTGGCGGAATGGTTGTGGCGCTCTACGTTTTGGCGCAAAGCGCACCACCGCGTGAAATGCGCGCCTCGCTGGTGCTGTTTTTGTTTTTGGGCAGTGTCACGACGGCTGTCAGCCTGCTGGCGTTCGGGTTGATGGACCAAACTGCTATCGCTCGCGGATTGGCCATGGCTGGGCCCGCGGCGATGGGGGTTATCTTGGGACAACTGTCCTTCGCCCCAAGGTGGGAGCATCTTTACAAGCCGTTTTGCCTTCTGCTTTTACTGGTGCTGGCCGGTTGGGGCATCCTACGGATGATCTTTGAAATTTAATACCTCCAAGCGGCGCGCCCTTATCGAATGCGGATTTCACTAGCCGCATCAAACAGGCGAGCAGCGGTTGGATCAAGGATAAGCCCCACCGTGTCCCCTTCCGTTGAGCGGATTTCGCCCCGCTCCTCGACGACAATTTTCTCGCCATTAGCGCCTTTTAAATAGGCGTAGGAGACGCCACCAAGGCTTTCGGTCATCTCAATGCGATGGGTGCAGCCCTTCGGGTCAAGAGTCAAATGCTCGGGACGTAGACCAATTTCAACAACAGTCCCATCAGCCGGCAGGGTGACGGGTAGATCCACGGCGGTCTCTAGGCCCGGCACATCGACCACACCCTCTTTCACCTTAGCGGAAAGGAAATTCATTGCCGGACTGCCGATGAATCCCGCTACAAATTTATTGTCCGGATCACGATAAAGATCCATCGGCGTACCAACCTGTTCAATCACCCCGCCCCGCAGAACGACGATCTTATCCGCCAGTGTCATAGCCTCAACCTGATCATGGGTGACGTAGATCATGGTCGCGCCGATTTCCTTATGCAGTCTTGCGATCTCCACACGCATCTCAACCCGCAATTCTGCGTCTAGATTCGACAACGGTTCATCGAACAAAAATACCTCTGGCCCGCGCACAATGGCCCGGCCGATCGATACCCTCTGTCGCTGTCCGCCCGAGAGTGCCGCAGGTTTGCGCTTAAGGTAATCATCAAGTTTCAAAATCCGGCTAGCTTCGGCGACCTTTTGCGCAATCTCATGCTTTGGATGGCCATTCATACGCAGGCCAAACCCCATATTTTCTTGCACGGTCATATGCGGATAGAGCGCATAGGTTTGGAATACCATCGCCACGCCGCGCCGCGCCGGGTCTTCCCGGGTGACATCGCGTGCACCAATAGAAATAGCGCCGCACGTGGTGTCCTCAAGTCCAGCCACCATCCGAAGCAGGGTGGATTTTCCGCAACCAGACGGGCCGACAAAGACGCAAAATTCGCCATCTTTGATCTCAAGATCAATCCCATGTATGACCTGGACTTCGCTATATTTTTTGGTGATATTAGATAGAGTTACACCAGACATTTATCTCGCCTCCCAGTCGCTCAGCCCCATGTCGGAACCTGCCATAATTCTGCTTGAGCCCCAATGGAATTTGCGGTGTCGCACAAATCGGGCCAATGTTTCTTCAAATCATCAATGCCATAGCGGTTGGTGGAGGTGGCAATAGATACGGCGCCAACAACTTGCTCCTGCCCCGTCAAAATAGGGCAGGCTATGGAAATAATTCCAAGTTCATGCTCTTCGCGGTCATAAGCCACTCGCGCCTTACGGATGATTGACAATTCTGTCGCCAGAGTTGTGCGGTCTCGGTGCGTATTGGGGGTATAGGCGACAAAGGATTGTTCATCTAAAGCGCGTTTTTGCGCGCGCTCCGGCATGAATGCCAGAATCACTTTCCCCACGCCCGTGCAATATCCCGGCGCTATTTTACCTGCCTGCGCCAAAGTGTCGAATTTGTCAGTCGCTCGGTATTTATCAACAAATAGCACATGGCCATTGTCGATTTGTGCCAAGTGAATAGACTCGCCAATTTTCTCGGCTAATGCCTCAATAAAAGGGCGGGCGACGGAGGCAAGTGAGCTGTGCCGCCAAGCCGCGTGGGCCAAACGCACCAGCCGTAGCCCCATAGAATAGGTTTGGCGTTCAGCATCAAAGGCCAGCATCCCCTGATTGGTCAGAGTTTGAACGAACCTGTAAAGCGTAGGCTTTGGAAAAGGGCTATTGGCCAAAAGTTCAGAAAACCGCACGGGACGTTTAAAAGAAGCCACTTGATCCAAAACCTGCATCGCCTTTCCGACGGTTCCATCTGAATGTGTTGCATCGTACATTTTAAAGCGTCGGTCCCAAAATTTGCCTGTTCGGCGTGAATTTCAAGTCAGCGAGAAGTCAAAACAAAGTTTCTCTCAGTCGCGCCGATGAATTTGTTGACAAGCATAGGCGATTCACGATTAAAATATCAATATGTAAAACTGAGTTTCATTATATGAAACTAATAATAACGTGGATACATCAGGGAGGATACCATGCGTTCCGTTTTAAAGGCGACAGCCGTTTCGTTGGCAACCATCGTTGCATTGGCAGCACCAGCATCAGCTGAGTTGACCGGCAATCTAAAAATCAACCTCGATACTTCTAACCCTGCACCACGCGCAACAATGGAAGCTTTGATCGCAAAATTCCAAGCCGCGAATCCGGCATTAAACATTACAACTAATGTGATTGATCGTGAGGCCTACAAAACGCAAATACGTAATTTTTTGTCAGCCGACGCGCCTGACGTTTTAACATGGTACGCCGCCAACCGGATGAAGCCCTATGTTGAGGCTGGCTTGTTAGAAGATGTATCTGACATGTGGGCTGATGGCACAGACATTGCAAAAGAATTAGCATCTACAAAGGGTGCGCTGACAGTTGACGGCAAACAATGGGGCGTCCCGTATACGTACTACCAATGGGGGATTTATTACAGAAAAGATATCTATCAAGAATTGGGCCTCTCAGAACCTTCTAATTTTGATGATATGCTGTCAAACTGTGAAGCAATGATTGCGTCTGGACGCAAATGTTACACCATAGGAAATAAATGGCTTTGGACCGGCGCTGGATGGTTTGACTACCTCAATTTACGGACCAACGGATTCAACTTCCATATGCAAATGGCTGCCGGCGAAATTGAATGGACTGATCCACGAGTTCGTGAGACATTCGCTAACTGGGGCAAATTAATCCGCATGGGCGCGTTCATCGACGACAATCAAAATAAAGACTGGCAGCAGTCACTACCCTTTATGATTGACGGTTCTGCTGGGGCTATTTTAATGGGCAACTTTGCAGTTTCGCCGTTGCGTGAAGGTGGATTGACCGACGATCAACTAGACTTCCATCAATTTCCAGCAATCACTGCTGGCATTGCGATGGCTGAAGATGCTCCAACAGATACATTTCATATTGCTGCCAATGCAAAGAATAAAGATAACGCCCGAGCTTTCTTAGCATATATTGTTTCTGCTGATGCTCAAACTGAAATGAATAATGGCGCTAATTTGGGACAGCTGCCGGTTAATTCCAAAGCGTCTGTGGATGATGATAAGTTCCTAAATAAAGGCTTTGAAATGCTGTCTTCAAACAGTCCAGGCGGCGTAGCACAGTTCTTTGACCGTGACTTCCCAGCAGAAATGGCGCAAGCTGCCATGGAGGGTTTCCAAGAATTCATGATTTATCCAGATAACCTGGACGATATACTTGACCGCATCGAAGGCGTACGTAAAGAAGTTTACTAAGTTCAAACACGGGAGCTAATTTTCAGCTCACCGAATATCGGATGCGCAGGGCAACCTGCGCATCCGCCCCTAGTATCACTAACGACAAGCGGCTTCCGCTTGTCTTTTCTGATTTCTTAGACCTTCACTTCCCGCGGAAGGCGACTGGATGAACACAACATTGGTCAAACAGAACTGGTACAAGCGAAATGAAATCGCGATCACGCCATGGCTGTTTTTGGTGCCAGGGCTCATTATGTTTGCAATTTACGTAGTCTTTCCAATTTTTCAAAGCTTTCGTATCTCCTTATTCAAATGGGATGGACTTGGATCATTGGCGACACATGGCGAATATATTGGGATGGCAAATTATGAAAAGCTTCTGACCCGAGATCGCTCCTTCAACATTTCGCTTTGGAATAATCTTAAGTGGTTGGTTTTTTATCTAGCCTCAATTCCGGCCGGACTATTTATCGCATTATTCCTCAATCAAACCGTGCGCGGCATTCGACTTTATAAATCCTTGTTTTTCTTCCCATTCGTAATCTCTCAAATCGTTGTTGGCTTGGTTTTTACATGGTTTTATGATCCACAATACGGGCTGTTCAACGGGATCATTGGCTTTGTTGGCTTTAAGCCACTAAATGTTTTGGGTGATCCTACCTTATCGACCTACGGGGTCATCGCAGCTGGACTTTGGCCACAGACGGCATATTGCATGATCCTTTATCTAACCGGCCTCAACTCCGTTGACCCCGAGCAAACCGAAGCGGCTCGTTTGGACGGAGCCAAAGGCATTAAGATGCTTTGGCACGTTATCTTGCCGCAACTACGCCCCGCCACGTTCATCGCATTTGTTGTGACGGTGATCGGCTCATTGCGGTCTTTTGATTTAATCTCGATCATGACTAATGGTGGCCCGTTCGGGTCATCGCGAGTGCTCAGCTTTTACATGTTTGAAAAGTCTCTTTCAGAATACGGTTTCAAAATGGGCTATGGCGCCGCGATTGCGGTGATCCTATTTCTTATAATGATGGTATTCATTGGCTACTTTTTGTGGCGCATGTACCAAGATGAGAAAGCCACTAACGGATGAAATCCATTTTTGCAGCTTTGGAGCTATAACGGATGTTTCCGAAACCCATCGAAAAATCATCACGCACTTGGCAGCTTGGTTATCAGGCCCTACTACCCACCGTGATGTTACTATGGCTGGCCCCATTACTGGCCGTGGCGCTCTTTTCGATCCGGCCAGACTCAGATTTTTTAGTTGGCAATTATTGGGGCTGGCCATCATCTTTTGAGATGGCCAAAAACTACGGCATGGTGTTTGGTTCCGCAATGCCGCGCTACATAATGAATTCTTTTTTAATAACTATGCCGACAGTAATAGGAGCGGTAGCGCTAAGCTGTATGACCGGCTTTGCACTGGGCGTTTACAAATTCCGCGGAAATTTGCTGATCTTTTTCATGTTCATTGCTGGTAATTTTGTGCCCTTTCAAATCCTCATGGTACCCGTGCGCGACCTGACACTTGATATCGGGTTATATAATACCAAAACAGGGCTCGTTTTATTTCACATCGCGTTTCAAACTGGATTTTGCACCCTCTTCATGCGCAATTTCATCAAAGCGCTGCCCTATGAGCTGATAGAAGCGGCTCGGGTCGAGGGCATCGCTGAGTGGCGGATATTCTGGTTCGTGGTCCTACCGCTCATGAAGCCCGCGATTGCTGCGCTGTCGGTTTTGATCTTCACCTTCATCTGGAATGATTATTTCTGGGCAATTGTGCTGACCCAGGGAGAAAATGCCCAGCCCGTGACCGCTGGGATCACCAGCTTTAACGCACAGTTTCGCGCGATGTATCATCTGATGAGTGCCGGCTCGATTATTGCCGCACTGCCGCCTGTCTTGATGTTCTTCCTCATGCAGAAACATTTCATTGCCGGCCTGACACTTGGCGCGGTCAAGTAACCCAAAGCCTAGCCGCCAAGGAGCACGCGATGTCACAGTTTTGGCGCTTAGATGGGCCCCTTCAAACCTTGATTCTTGCCACACAGCAGAAACGGCTGCCGCAGGTCATCTATTGGGGCCCGCCCCTGCCCGCGAATGACGATTGCACAGCGCTCGCCGCCGCCCATGCCTTGGATGTCACGGGCGGTATGCTCGATGCCAACCCAGACCTCTCCATCTGCCCAGAAGCCAGCCAGTCCTTTCCCGGTCAACCGGGTCTCATTTGCCGCGATGCGCTGGGGCGCGTGCTGCGCCCGGAATTTCGCTTTGTGAAAGACCTGGTACAGGGTCAAAACCTATGCCTCACCTATGCGGACGAAGATTTGGGCCTGACCTATGAGGCCCATTTTGAACTGACAGCCAGCTCGAACATTCTCACCTGCTGGAGCCGCCTGGAGGCGACGCAGCCACTCATGCTGAATTGGCTGGCCGCACCCGTGTTTCCCGCACCGCAATTGAGCGACGCCATGATGAGCTTTTCGGGGCGTTGGATCGGAGAATTTCAGACCCACTCCATCCCATGGCGTTCCGGCATTCACAAGCGAGAGAGCCGCACGGGCCGCAGCGGGCATGAACATTTCCCCGGCCTCATCCTCCCGGAAATTGGAGCGCGCAACACCACCGGTAGGGCCTATGGGTTTCACTATGGCTGGTCAGGCGGGCATCAAATGATCGCCGAAGAGCTGCCTGATGGACGCCGACAAATCCAATTTGGCCATGCCTGCGACAGCCACGACGGCCTGGCACAAAGTTTTGAAACTGCGAAGCTTTACACCGTATTTTCCGACAATGGGCTCAATGGTTGCGGCATCGCTTTCCAAAGGCACCTGCGCGATCATATCTTAACCTTCCCCAAAGCCTCCCTGCCACGGCCGGTGCATTATAATTGTTGGGAAGCGATATATTTTGATCATGATCTGGCCAGCCTAAAGGATATCGCAACCCGCGCCAAAGATCTTGGTGCAGAAAGGTTTGTGTTAGACGACGGCTGGTTTGGTCAGCGCGATGATGACAGCTCTTCGCTTGGTGATTGGCAGATTGATGCGCGCAAATATCCAGACGGTTTGGATCCGCTGATTGATCACGTCAAATCTCTAGGCCTGCAATTCGGTCTTTGGGTTGAACCGGAAATGGTAAATCCCGACAGCAATCTCTATCGTGCCCATCCCGATTGGGTGCTCGGGCCACACGATCAACTGCTTGGACGTCAACAAATGGTGCTCGACATGGCACGTGATGAGGTCCAATCCCATCTTTATGACTGCATCTCCGCCCTGCTTGAGACCTATGATATTGGCTATTTGAAATGGGATCACAACCGGATCTTGCCCCTAGTCAATGTCACGCAAACCAAAGGAATTTATACGCTTCTGGCCCGCTTGCGCGCCGCATTCCCCCATGTCGAGATTGAAAGCTGTGCCTCTGGCGGCGGGCGCATTGATTTTGGCATATTGCAGCACTGCCAGCGCGTCTGGCTGTCAGACAGCAATGACGCGCTAGAGCGCAGCCAGATTCAACATGGCGCCGCACTGTTTTTATCCTCACTTGTGACCGGCAGCCACGTTGGTCCACGCCTGTGTCATACCTCGGGCCGAGTATTTGACATGCGTTACCGCGCTTGGGTCGCGGCGCAACGGCATATGGGCTTTGAGATGGATCCGCGCGAGCTGGAGGCGCAAGAGGCGCAGGTCCTCAGCGAGGTAACCCAGTGGTACAAAGATAACCGGGGCTGGCTGGCCACAGCAGATATCTTGCGATTAGACACTTCAGATCCTTCGGTTCTGGCAGAGATGCAGCTGGCATCTGATGCGTCTCGCTTTGTGGTATTTTTTAATCAAATGCACAGCGCACAACAAATCCTACCGCGCCCCCTGCGCTTGACCGGGCTTGATCCGAAGGCGCGCTATTTGCTGCATCTACGCAACCGCGATGAGATGTCAAAACTTTCACGCGGCGCACCGCTGCTCAAATCGCAAGATCTGCAAGCCTCTGGAGCCTGGTTAATGACCCATGGGCTGCATTTACCCTATGCGATGCCCGGCTCAATATGGGTTGTTGAAGGGCAAAAACTCTGACTTTATTCTCACAAGACACAAAATCCGTCGCAAGGAGACCCATCATGCCCAGCGCCCAGTTTAACGATCTCAAAGAGGCCTCCGTCTACATCACCGGCGGCGGCTCTGGCATCGGCGCGGCCATCACCGAAGGCTTTGTAGCCCAGGGGGCCAAAGTGGCCTTTATCGGAAGATCTGACGCGACAGATTTCGCCACTGATCTGGCTGAAAAATATGACAACCCTCCGCTATTCATTCAAGGAGACATCACCGACACGGGCGCGCTCCAAGCCAGCATGGCCCAGGCCAAAGAGGCGCATGGCCCCATCACCTGCCTGATCAACAATGCGGCCAATGATGCGCGGCACAGCACGCCAGAGGTCACAGAAGATTTCTGGGACCAGATGATACAAATTAATCTCAAAGCCTACTTCTTTGCTTGCCAAACTGCCCTACCACAGATGCAAGCCGCCGGCTTTGGATCGATCATAAATTTCAGCTCTATCAGCTATATGATGGGAAATGCGGGCTATCCGATTTATACCGCCTGCAATTCGGCCATCAACGGCATGACCCGCAGCCTAGCACGGGAGTTTGGGCCCGACAAAATTCGGGTTAATGCCTTGGCACCAGGCTGGGTTCTGACGCAAAAGCAAAAGGATCTTTGGGTCACAGAAGAAGGATTGGCAGCCCATGTGGCACGGCAGTGCCTCAAAGATACGTTAGAGCCGGAAGATATCCTTGGGGGATGTCTGTTTTTAGCCTCTCAATCCTCGAAAATGATGACCGGCCAAGCCTTGGTCATAGATGGCGGCGTGGTCACAACAGGATGACGATAACAGCCGATTGGATCGCCGTAGATTGGGGCACAAGCACTTTGCGGGCTTGGGCGATGAGCCATGATGGGCAGGATGTGGCCACCGCCTCAAGCGCAGAAGGCATGGGGCAATTGACTTCGGCGGAGTTCGAACCGGCACTGCTCAGGCTGGTCGAGACTTGGCTTGAACCGGCCAAACCGACCCCGGTCATCGCCTGCGGCATGGTCGGTGCCAAACAGGGCTGGATCGAAGCAACCTATTCAGACACACCCTGCCAACCGCAATCTCGTTTCACCGCGGCGCCCACCCGAGATCCAAGGCTAAACATGCACATCATCTCCGGCGTCAGCCAATCCGATCCGGCCGATGTCATGCGCGGCGAAGAAACGCAAATCGCCGGCTTTCAGCGCCTTAATCCCAAATGGGATGGGGTCATTTGCCTACCAGGCACCCATACCAAATGGGTGCAAATGAGTACTGGTGAGATCGTGAGCTTTCAAACCTTTATAACCGGAGAAATTTTTGCTCTTCTGTCCACCGCCTCGGTGCTGCGCCACTCTGTGGGCGGCGAGGATTGGGAGGCTGACGCCTTCTTGACCGCAGTGGACGAGGCTATGTCGCGGCCAGAGGCCTTGGCGGCGCGGCTATTTGGGATCCGGGCCCAAGATCTTCTGCATGATCTGCCGCCCGCCTCTGCCCGCGCGCGCCTATCTGGCCTTTTGGTCGGCGCGGAATTGGCCGCTGCGAAACCCTATTGGATTGGACAATCTATTGCCATGATTGGCGCGCAAGACCTCTGCGATGGCTATGCAGCCGCGCTTTCAGCGCAGCACGTGCCAGTCACGCGCACGGATGCCAGCCAAATGACCCTCGCCGGGCTCAAAGCAGCCTATGCCACTTGGAAGGAAACGCAATGACCCGTCCCATTATCGCCATTCTGCGCGGTGTAAAGCCAGAGGAGGTCTTGGCAATTGCCGATGCAATTTTACAAGCGGGTATCGAAAAAATCGAAGTGCCGCTGAATTCTCCCTCCCCCCTCAACAGCATCGAAGCTCTGGCAAAAGCCCATGGCTCTCATGCCTTGGTTGGTGCCGGAACGGTTCTGACACCGCAAGAGGTGGAACAGGTGGAACAGGCCGGGGGCCGTTTGGTGGTGTCGCCCAATTGCGATGTTGAGGTCATAGGTGCCGCCGTCGCTGCCGGTCTGCAAAGCTGGCCTGGGATATTCACCCCAAGTGAGGCTTTGACAGCTCTCAAAGCGGGCGCAACCGGCTTGAAGCTATTTCCAGGCGATATGGCGCAGCCGCGCGGCCTAAAGGCGATGCGGGCAATTTTGCCCGCCAAAACGCAGGTCTATGCGGTGGGCGGCGCTCAGCCAGATAATTTCGCCGATTGGATTGCCGCCAGCGCTGATGGCTTTGGCCTTGGCTCGGCCATATACAAACCCGGCGACACGCCACAGACCGTTAGAGAAAAGGCGCGCGCCATTGTCGCCGCATTCGACGCCGCATGATAAGCGTTTTTGACACCCGCCCCTGCAGCCTGGGCGAGGGTCCGCTCTGGCACCCTTTGCGCGGCGAGCTGTTCTGGTTTGACATCAACGCCCATCAATTGCTCAGTAGGACCGCCCTATGGCAATTTGATGAATATGTCTCTGCGGCTGGATGGATCAGTCAGGATGAGCTGCTCATTGCTTCTGAAAGTCAACTGTTGCGCTTTCACCTGAGCGATCACAGTCAAACTAAAATCTGCGATCTTGAAGCGGACAACCCCATCACACGCTCCAACGACGGGCGCTGCGATCCGCAGGGAGGGTTTTGGATTGGCACGATGGGTAAGAAAGCAGAGGCTAAGGCCGGAGCGATTTACCGATATTATCGCGGTGATTTGGTGCAATTGTTTTCTGAGATCACCATTCCCAATGCCATATGTTTCGCACCAGATGGGCATACCGCCTATTTTACCGACACCCCGCTCCGGCAAATTCTGGCAGTTGATCTGGATGCAGAGGGCTGGCCATGCAGCGCGCCGCGCGTGGCAGTGGATCTAACGGCAACCGCAGAAAACCCCGATGGTGCTGTGGTGGATGCGCAGGGCAATATTTGGAACGCGCAATGGGGCGCTGCGCGTCTCGCCTGCTATAGCCCGCAAGGCACTTTATTGGAGACGCTGGAAATTGGCGCGGTGCAGGCCACATGCCCCGCCTTTGCCGGAGCCAGTGGCCGAATTTTTTGCACCAGCGCAACAGAAGGCATCGCGCCAGAAGCCCTGACTGCAAGTGATGGCCAAACCTTTGCCGCTGAGGTCTCCGCCATCGGACAGCTTGAACATCAAGTCATTTTGTGAGGTGCCAATGAAACGCAGTCTCGGAGTATGTTATTATCCAGAGCATTGGCCCGAAGAGATTTGGGCCCGCGATGCACAACAGATGGTTGAAACGGGCCTCACTTGGGTGCGCATTGGTGAGTTTGCTTGGTCGCGCCTTGAGCCGCAGCCTGGTCAATTTGACTGGGGTTGGCTCGACCGGGCAATTGCGACCTTGGGCAAGGCGGGCCTCAAGCTCATTTTGGGCACACCTACCGCCACTCCGCCACGCTGGATGCTCGATAAATATCCAGACATGCTGGGCCACACCAGCGCAGGCGAGATCCGCAAATTTGGCTCGCGGCGCCACTATTGTTTTAGCCACGCGCCCTATCGAGACGAGGCCCGGCGTATTGCCCGCCTAATGGCGGAGCGCTATGGTACGAACGCCACAATTGCAGCATGGCAAACCG
>MDTG01006587.1_pt1 | contig 42006 bp, 40 predicted proteins | sample 811421 | NCBI WGS metagenome assembly MDTG01 (sample SAMN05326645, study PRJNA326480) | marine metagenome | isolation source: seawater | place: Pacific Ocean: South East | collected 2011 | reverse complement strand
GACAATAGCAACAGATAAACACCCGATTCCATCCCGAACTCGACCGTGAAAGCTGTTTGCGCCGATGGTACTTTGTCTTAAGGCATGGAAGAGTAGGTCGTTGCCAGGATTTCATTATTTACATTTTCACTTATAGTTTTATTAATAAACTATGTTTGCTTTTTCTTTAATAATTCCTGTTTTTAATGAAGGCAAAAATATAACTAATTTAGTTTATGAAATTTATGACTCATTAAAAAATCATAAAGATTTTGAAGTAATATTAGTTAATGATTATAGTAATGATAATACATTATTAGAAATAGACGAATTAAAAAGTAATTTTCCAATAAAAATTATAAATAATAAAAAAAATTATGGGCAAAGCTATTCAATTAAAGAAGGTATAAGTAAATCAAAGTATGATATTATAATAACAATAGACGGTGACGGTCAGAACAATCCAAAAGATATACCAAGTTTGTTAAAAGTCTATTTTAATAATAACGAGATAAAATTAGTTGGAGGAATTAGAAATAAAAGAAAAGATAGTAATATAAAATTAATTAGCTCAAAGATAGCTAATACAATCAGATCAAATGTTTTAAAAGATAACTGTCAAGATACAGGCTGTTCACTTAAAGTTTTTGATAAAAGAATTTTTTTAAACTTTCCTTTTTTTGATGGAATTCATAGATTTTTGCCTGCGTTATTTAAGGGTTATGGTTATAAAACAACTTTTATAAATGTTGATCATAGACCAAGATTATATGGTAAATCAAATTATGGCACAGTAGGTAGGTTGTTTAAAGGGGTATTAGATCTAATAAGAGTAGTAATTATAGTAAAAAAATTTAAAAGAAATCGTGATTAATTATTTTAACAGCCTTAGTTATTTAGAATTAATTTTTTTGATTATTGGCTTTACTGGTCAAGCCCTATTTGCATCAAGATTTATTGTTCAATGGGTTTATTCAGAAAAAAAAGGTGAGAGCAGTATACCAGTGATTTTTTGGTATTTAAGTATTTTTGGAGGTATAGGACTTCTTATTTATGCAATTTTTCGAAAAGATCCTGTAATTATTACTGGCCAGTCTTTTGGAATATTTATATATTTAAGAAATTTAATTTTAATTTATAACAAAAAAAATGAAAAAAATTAATAATTACATTCATGGCAGCCATTCTTCATCAAGTAATGAAGAGCTTCCAGTATATAATCCTTCAACTGGAGAACAGTCAGGCAATGTTGTTTTATCTGATTTAAAAGATTTCAATAATACTATTGAAAGCTCTAAAAAGAATCTCTTGGATTGGTCAAATACAACTCCATTAAAGAGATCAAGAATAATTTCAAATTATAAAAGTCTTATTGAGAAAAATATTGATGAGTTAGCAAAATTAGTATGCGAAGAACATGGAAAAACTTTTGATGATGCAAGAGGTTCTGTAACAAGAGGTTTAGAGGTTGTAGAATTTGCTTGCGGTATTCCCCATCTTCTTAAAGGTGAATTTTCCCAAAATGTAGGTACTAATATTGATTCTTGGTCTATAAGACAACCTCTTGGTATCTGTGCTGGAATAACCCCTTTTAATTTCCCTGCAATGGTTCCTATGTGGATGTATCCATTATCAATAGCATGTGGAAATGCTTTTATTCTTAAACCTTCTGAAAAAGATCCTTCATGTTCAATAAAATTAGCTGAACTATTTTCAGAAGCTGGCTTACCAGATGGTATATTTAATGTGATAAATGGAGACAAAAGAGTAGTTGATTATTTATTAAATAGTAAGGATATTTCTTCTATTAGTTTTGTAGGATCAACACCTGTAGCAAAATATATATATGAATCAGCATCAAAAAATAACAAAAGGGTTCAAGCTTTAGGTGGTGCAAAAAATCATTTAGTTGTTATGCCTGATGCAAATTTAGATCAAGCTGTTGATGGAATAATGGGAGCTGCTTACGGTTCAGCTGGTGAGAGATGTATGGCAGTTTCGGTTGCAGTAGCTGTTGGAGATATTGCAGATGATTTAGTAAGTAAAATTAATAACAATGTTAAAAAATTAAAAGTTTTGCCTTGGACAAATAAAGAATCAGATATGGGGCCGTTAATTTCTAAAGAACATTTAGATAAAGTGATAAATTATATTAATATTGGAGAAAAAGAAGGAGCAAATCTTATAGCTGATGGAAGAAATTATCAATTACAGGGTTATGAAAATGGATATTTTATTGGTCCTACATTGTTTGATAATGTTACTGAAAAAATGACAATTTATAATGAAGAAATATTTGGCCCTGTTCTTTCAGTAGTGCGAACTAAAAATTATGAAGAAGCAGTAAATTTAGTTAACAATCATCCTTTTGGTAATGGAACAAGCATTTATACTTCTGATGGTGAAGCAGCAAGACACTTCACTTCACATTCAAAAATAGGGATGGTTGGAGTTAATGTTCCAATTCCAGTACCTATGGCCTTCCATAGTTTTGGAGGTTGGAAAAACTCAATTTTCGGCGCTCATTCTATGCATGGTCCAGAAGGTATACATTTTTTTACTAAACTCAAAACTATCACAAGTCGTTGGCCTAAAAGCATACAAGAAGGACCTGAATTTATTATGCCTACTAATTAAGATGCCAAATATTCTTGTTACTGGTTCTTCCGGTTTTATTGGTTTTCATTTTTGTAATAAAATTTTATCAATCGGAGATAATAAATTTAATATAACCGGTATAGATAATCACAATAATTTTTATGATATAAATTTAAAAAAAAATAGACTTAGAGAGCTAAAGAAATATAAAAACTTTCAATTTTGTAATTTAGATATAACTAATTTAACGAAATTAAATAGAAATTTTAAATTAAATAAATATGATTTTGTAATTCATCTAGCTGCTCAAGCGGGTGTGAGGCATTCTATTGAAAAACCAGAACAATATTTTGACTCAAATTTGCTTGGTTTTTTTAATATTCTTGAATGTTCTAGAAAAAATAAAATCAAACATCTATTATTTGCATCATCTAGTTCAGTTTACGGTAATAACGATAATTTTCCATTAGATGAAAAAAATAATACAAGTAACCCCTTGTCTTTTTATGCTGCAACAAAAAAATGTAATGAGGTAATGGCATATTCTTATAGTAATATTTATAAATTAAAATGTACAGCTATGAGATTTTTTACTGTGTATGGCCCTTATGGAAGACCTGATATGGCCTTATATAAATTTGCCGATTCAATAAAAAAAAATAAAAGAATTAAATTATTTAATAGAGGAAATCATGTAAGAGATTTTACTTATATTGAAGATGTTGTTAATGGTTTAATTAAACTCATAATTAAAATACCAAATAAAAAAACAAATTATTTTGATGTATATAATATAGCAAGTGGAAAGCCAAAAAAACTTAAATTATATCTTAAATTGATAGAAAAAAATCTAGGTAAAAAAGCTAAAGTTGATTTCAAGCCAATGCAAATTGGTGATGTCAAAAAAACCCATGCAGACATAAGTAAACTACAAAGAAAAACAGGATACAGACCAGACTACGATCTTTCAGTTGGAGTCAATAACTTTATAAACTGGTTTAATTTGTATAATAAAAAAAATTGATTTTTTTCTAATATTTATTAGTAATAATATTTATTTAGTATAAATAAAATACATGAGTTCCAGCACAAATAATAATAATCAAAATCCTGAAATTGATGTTTACGGTTTTATAGATATCATCTTTAATAATAAATTTTTGTTATTGTTCTTTGTATCTATATTTATTTTAATTGGATGGGTTATCAATATTATGCCTGCACCAGAACAAAGAAAAGTTACTATTACTATTTCAGAATTAGAGTTAGAGCAGGAAATAGATCTCCATATGTTAAATTTAGAGATTCATCAACTTCTTAAACATAATGACGAATCAGAATTCTATAAATTTACAAACTCTGCAGCTCCAAGTGCAAAAGAAATAAGTATATCAATAAATGAAAGTGGAAATTTAACTCAACATATTTCTACTGATTATCTATTTGAACAATTAAATCAAATAATTAATCAAAAAGAATTAATTGTTCCTTTGGTTTATGAATCTTTAAATAAAGAAAAAAACCAATTAAATCATAATTATAGTTATGAAGAGGTTGATAGTTTTTTTGATGAAATAAATATATTTAGGAGGGTAGAGCCCCTTGCAGATAATAAAAATAAAACGATAGTAGAAACTAGTTTTTTAACTGGTGAAGATTATAATGAAATTTTACAAAAAAATTATATTTATGAAACATCTATAAAAATTGCTACTGAAATGGTTAAAAAAAATCTTTATAAAAAAGTTAAAAGTATAGTCAGATCAGTTGAAAGAAAAATTGACTTTCAAATACAAACATTAAAAGAATATAACGATATTTTATTATCAAAATTTTCTCAGCCTGAAAATTCATTAAATACATCGTCACTTTTAGATTTTTACAACAATGTCATGAAAAATAATCCCGAAACTATTTATAATGAACAAAGTGACTTTTCTTTCATTCCTGAAATTAAATTAAATCGGGAGATAGACAAATATTATGAAACTCTTCTTTTGATAAAAAAAATGGAGAAAAAAAGTTCTATCAAAAATTTTAATTCTTTTCATTCAACTAGCGCTTATTTGAATGATAAATTTTATGCTATTAATTATAATCCCTATAACTTTAGATCAGTGCATGATACAAATCGAGGCAATTCACTTTCTAAAATCCCTGTGCATCCATTGATTTTTTTCCCAGTAGTAGGTTTTTTTATATCGTTATTTTTTATATTTTTTATAGATGGTTATAGAAAATATAAAAAAAAAAAAATGATTAAAAATATATAGCTAGTAATATTTGTTTTGTTCCTTTTTAACATCAAAAAAATTCATTTTATTATTACAATTTTAATACCTTTAGGGATAGCTAGTGGTCCAGCAATTTCTGATTGGCTTATTTCATTATCAGGTATTTTTTTTTTTAATAATAATCTTTAATGAAAGGAAATGGAATTATTTCAACAATCTACCTTTTAAAATTTTTATAATATGGTGTATTTATATAATTCTACTATCTTTATTTTCGAAAAACTTCTATTTATCTTTAGAAAGTAGTTTATTTTATTTTAGATTTGGAATTTATAGTTTATCAATCTGGTATCTATTAGATTCCTACAGATCTTTTCCAAAGTATTTTTTTTATTTACTTTTTGGAGTATTTATCTTTGTGTTATCTGATGCATTATTTCAATTTATTGCTGGACAAAATTTTTTTGGTTACCCAGATATGGATTCTAATGGAAACAAAAGACTTTCAGGAATATTCGGAGAAGAATTTGTTCTTGGAAGCTTTATTGCAAGATTATTACCTATATTAATAGGAATAATTCTTTTGAATCAGATAAATAAAAAATTTCAAATACCTTTAATAATATTCTTAATTATCTTTTCAATTATTATTGTTTATTTATCAGGTGAACGTTCTGCTTTTTTTTATTCAGTTATTTCTTCATTGTTTATTTTGTTTTTTATATTAGAAGGTAAGCTAATCAAAGTTATAACAATTTCTTTTTCTTTATTAGTCATTATATTCATTTCAATTAATTTTAATCATGGAAAAGAAAGAATTTTTGATTTAACTTTAAAACAATTTAATTTATTCGGAAACAATACTAGTAACGGAATCATATATAATGATTTAAAATTCTTTTCTGTTCAGCATGAAGTAATTTATAAAACAGCATTAAAAATATTTAATGATAATAAAGTTTTTGGAATTGGTCCAAAAATGTTCAGAGAAATATGTCAAAATGAAAAATATTATACATTCACAGATCTTGATGGATCCATAAATGGTTGCCAAACTCATCCTCACAATACTTATTTACAATTATTAACAGAGACAGGAATTTTAGGAACTATACCGATTTTATTCTTATTGTCATTATCAACATTCTTTTTAATTAAAAAAATATTTATTGTTAAAAAAAATATTCATTATAATAACAATAACTATTTTTTTTGTATGATTTTAGCTACTTTTATCACTTTATGGCCCTTGATACCTACAGGAAATTTTTTTAATAATTGGTTAAGTTCTATTTATTTTATGCCTATAGGCTTTATATTGCACTATCATTATAAAGAAATGGCAAAGAAATAATTTGAAAAATAAAAAATTATGAGAAATTATTTAGATAAAATATTATTTATAATAGATTATAAATATAAAAACTTAATTATCTTTTTTTTACTATTTAGTTGTATCTCATTTTTAGAAGTAGTTACTTTAGGTATTATTGGCCCATATTTAACTTTACTTACCTCACCAGAAGTTTTTTATAAAAATTTAGATATTTATTTTCCAAATTTTTCTCAAAGTATAATTATTGATAATTTAATAATCTATTTTGGCATTATTGTAATTTCAATTATTATTTTAAAATCTACAATATTTATTCTTTGTCAATATTTTATAGCTAAATTTTCTTGGAATGAAATAGTCATATTAAGATCAAAATTAACTGATAAATATAAAAAGATATCATATGAAAAATATATAAAAAAAAATAGCTCAGAATATATACAAAATGTTAGCGTTATTTGTGCAAATTTTGTTAAAGCAACTTTAATGCCATTAATTCAAATAATATGTGATTCAGTTTTGACTATTTCAATAATTATCTTTTTAATGCTCACTGACATAATTGTTTTTTTATCAGTTTCATTTGTATTAATATTTGTTGGATTTATTTTAGATAAATTTTTCAAGAAAAGATTACTTTTATGGGGCAGACTTAAAAATGAGGCGGCGGTGGAAGTAATTAAAGGAGTTGAAAATAGTTATCTTGGTTATAAAGAAACAAAGATTTTAAATAAAGTAAGTATATTTAAAAAATTTATATTAAATGCCTCTAGAGCTCTTGCTAACATAGAAATTAAACTTAAGGTTATAAATTTATTACCTAGAGCAAGTATAGAAATATTAGCAGTTACTATTTTAATTGGATTTATTTTTGTTTATATAATTTATCAAAATTATTTTTTAATAGATATTATCCCAAAACTTGTAGTTTTTTTTCTTGCAGCACTAAGAATTGGCCCTGCTATTGCAGGCATCAATGTAAATATTAATAATCTAAGAGTTGGAAAATTTGCAGTTGATAAACTTTATGAAGAATTTAATGAAGAAATAACTTATTCAGATAACAACCTTGAAGAAAAAAATACCGAAGAGTTCAGTGACTTTAAGTCAATTTCATTAATAAATATGTCTTATAAATATCCAAACACAAATGATTTTGTTGTAAAGGACATTAACTTTAAAATAAATAAAGGTGAAATTCTAGGAGTCACGGGTCCCTCAGGCTCAGGTAAGACTACGTGTATAGATTTAATATTGGGATTACTTTATCCTACTAGTGGAGAAATAAGGATTAATGATAAAATATTATCTAAATACAATTCATCAAGTTGGTATAAAAAAGTTGCTTACTTACCACAAGAAATTTTTATTATTAATGAAAGTATTTTAAGAAATATTACCTTAAGCAACAATGATGATTATGACAAAGATTTTCTTGAAAATATTCTAAAAAAAACCAACTTAGAATCATTTATAGAAAAATTGCCTAACGGGATAAATACCTCTGTAGGAGAAAGAGGAGTCAATTTGTCAGGTGGACAAAGACAAAGGATAGCTTTAGCTAGATCTCTATATCAAAATAGAGATATTATAGTGATGGATGAATCAACTAGCTCCCTTGATTATGAAGCTGAAAAAAGGATAATTAACGAAGTGTCACAGTTAAAAAATAAAACTACAATTATTTTAATATCCCATAATTTTAATATTCTTTCTGTCTGTGATAAAATTATGTATGTCAATAATGGAACGGTGAAAAAAATGGATAATTTTAAACAGTTGTTTGAAAATGAAGAAAAAAATTAATATTACAATTTTTAAATTTTTAATTTTAAAAATTTAAAATTAAAATGAAAAAAATAATTATATTTGGTGGTGAAGGATATATAGGTAAAGTTTTATCAAAATCTTTAATCGATAAAAATTATAATGTAGCATCTTACGATAATTTGACATACGAAGATCAATCGTTTTCATTTGATAAAAATCTCATATCAATAAATGAAGATATATTAAATACAAAAAAATTACTTTCTTCTTTAGACAGTGTTGATGCAGCTATTATTTTAGCTGGATTAGTTGGCGATCCAATTACAAAAAAATACCCTGATTATTCTATAAAGGTTAATGAAATTGGTGTTAAATCAATAATTAACGCGTGCATTACAAAAAAAATTAATAGATTAATTTTTGTTTCTACATGTTCAAATTATGGTCTAATTCCAAGTGATGTAAAGGCAAATGAAGAATATATTTTAAATCCTATATCGCTATATGCTAAATCAAAGATTAAAATCGAAAATTATATTATGTCTCTAAAAAATAAAAAGCTAATTACATCACCAACAATTTTAAGATTTGCTACAGCTTTTGGATATTCACCTAGAATGAGATTTGATTTAACAGTAAATCAATTTGTAAAAGAAATGTGGGAAAATAAAGAGATAACTGTATATGATAAAGAAACATGGAGACCATATTGTCATGTTAAAGATTTTGCTAGATTAATGATAAAGATTTTAGAAGCGCCTAAAGAAATTGTAGATTTTGAGATATTTAATGCGGGAGGAGATGAAAACAATTATACAAAAGAGATGATTGCTGAATCAATTAAAAATATATTATCTACAGGAAAGATAAATTATCTTAAAAATGATGTTGATCCCAGAAATTATAGAGTCAATTTTGATAAACTTAAAAAAATAATTAATTTTACTCCAAAATACTCGATTGAATATGGTATTGAAGAAGTTCTCAGCAAAATAAAACAAAATAAATTTTCAAATATTAAAAATTTTCATGGTAATTTTTTAATAAAAGATGCTTTAAATTAGATGTTTAAGAAAGATTATCACTTACACAACCCAAGTATTAATAAACTAGATATCAATAATGTATCTAAAACTCTAAAATCTGGATGGGTTTCTACATCTGGAAAAATTATAACAGATTTCGAAAAAAAAATTTCAAATAAATTAGGAATTAAATATTGTGTAGCTTTAAACAGCGGCACATCCTCTTTACACTTGGCTTTAAAAGCAGTAGGAGTAAAAAAAAATGATGAAGTAATAGTACCTACAGTAACCTTTATAGCGCCAGTAAATGCAATTAAATATAATAATGCCTACCCAATATTTATGGATGTAGATAAATACCTAAATATAGATATTAATAAGACAATAAATTTTTTAAATAATAATACTTTTTTAAAAAAAGGAAAAACTTATAATAAAAAAACAAAAAAAATAATCAAGGCAGTTATAATAGTTCATGTTTTTGGAAATGCATGTAACTTTGAAAAACTTTTGTATGAATGTAATAAAAGAAATATTTTTTGTATCGAGGATGCAGCTGAAAGTTTTGGAACAAAACATAACTTTGGCAAGTTTAAAGACAAGTATACCGCTACTACAGGAACTGTTGGGTGCCTTTCATTTAATGGCAACAAGATTATTACTACTGGTTCTGGAGGAGCTATTGTTACTAATTCAAAAAAAATAGCAAATAAAATTATGTATTTAAGTAATCAAGCTAAAAATGATGCGAGGAATTTTATACATGATGAAGTTGGATATAACTATAGAATGAATAGTATTTCCGCTGCTCTTGGTCTTTCTCAAATTAAAAATTTAGATAAATTTATAAAATTAAAAAAAAATATATTCAATCAATATAAAGAAAATTTGAAAAACTTAAAATATACTACTCTATTAAATGACATAAATTATTCAAAAAATAATTTCTGGCTTGTAATTTTAAAGATAGATTTTAATAAATATAAAAAAAATAAAAATAAATTAATTAATTATTTAGAACGAAAAAAAATTTATGCTCGACCATTATGGAAACTTAATCATCTGCAGAAACCTTTTATTAATTGTCAAAGTTACGATATTAAAAATGCAAATATATATTATAGTCGATCTATATGCTTGCCTTCAAGCCCTAGTTTATCGTTAAAAGAAGTGAACTTCATAACCTCCTGTATTAAAAATTTTCTAGCTAAATGAGTAAAAAAGAATTATTAATTATAGGAGCAGGAGGACATGCAAATTCTTGCACAGAGATTATTATCTCAACAAAAAAATATAAAATTGCAGGATATTTAGACAAAAAAAAATATAAAAATAAGTATGATTTTAATGTTTTAGGAGATGAAAGTAAGATTTTATATTTTAAAAAAAAATACAAAAATTATTTTATAGGTATAGGTCAAATTAAAAATTGGCAAAAAAGATATTATCTTTTCAACCTTATTTTATCACATAAACTAAATTTACCATCAATTGTTTCAATAAATTCAATAGTAGCTCCTGATGTTAAAATTGGTAAAGGCACAATAATTATGAATGGGGTCATCATTAACTCAGGATCAATCATAGGAGATAATTGTATAATAAATACAGGCGCTATTATTGATCATGATTCTATTATTTTAGATCATAGTCATATTGCTCCTGGAGTAATCATTAATGGGAATGTAGAAGTTGGACAAAAATGTTTTATTGGAAGCGGCACAATAGTAAACAACAATATAAAAATTAAGAATTCTCAAATTATAAAATCAGGTAGTTTAATAAGAAAAAACGTATAAATAAAAATAAATGCTAAAAACAAAACCATTAATTATTGCAGAAGCAGGAGTAAATCATAACGGATCTATTTCTGATGCGAAAAAATTAATAATTTTAGCAAAAAAAGCTAAAGCTGATTTTATAAAGTTTCAAGTTTTTTCAACAAGTAGTTTAGTTACTAAAAAAGCAAAACTAGCAATTTATCAGAAAAAAAATACTTCAGAAAAAATAACACAATTTGAAATGCTAAAAAAACTTGAATTAAGTTTTGATAAGTTTGTTTTATTAAATAATTATTGCAAAAAAAATAAAATTAAATTTTTAGCATCCCCTTTTGATATTAATGGCATAAAGTTATTATTAAGATTAAAATGCAAATACATAAAAATACCTTCTGGGGAAATTACTAATAGACCATATCTAGAATTTCTTGGAAAACATAATAAAATTATTTTTCTATCTACAGGTATGTCAACATTATCAGAGGTAAAAGATGCAGTTATGTTGTTAAATAAAAATGGCACTTCAAAAAAAAATATTTACATATTGCAATGTAATTCTGAGTATCCTTCACCTTTAAGAGATGTTAATCTAAATGCTATGTTAAATATGAAAAAAAATTTACAATTAAAAATTGGATTTTCAGATCATACCTTAGGAAGTTTAGCATCTATTGTAGCTGTATCTTTGGGCGCGTCTGTTATTGAAAAACATATAACATTAAATAAAAATAAAAAAGGACCAGATCATAGCTCTAGTATGAATGAAAAAGAATTTTGTCAATTTACTGTAGACATAAAGAATATCTCTAAATTAATGGGAAACGGCATAAAAAAACCAAGTACAAGTGAAAAGAAAAATATATCTGTTGCTAGAAAATCAATTTATGCTCTAAGTACAATAAACAAAGGTGAGAAATTTACTAAAAAAAATTTAGTTATTAAAAGACCTTTTTTAGGTCTTAATCCGATGCACATTAATTTTCTTTATGGAAAAAAATCTAATAAAAAATATAAAAAAAATCAACTCATTAAATATAATTTAAATGAAAAAAATTATAAGAAATAATAAAGATTTTAATTGTGATTAAAGTTTTATTTATAACTGGTAGCAGATCAGAATATGATTTATTGTTTAATACTATTAATCTATTTAGTTCTTCTAAAAAATATAAATGTCATTTGGCAATAACTGGATCCCATCTTTCTACCAAATATGGGAAATCTTTAAAATTTATAAAAAAAAATAGAAAAATCACATACCATAAAGTGAATATTATGGTTAACAATTCAGTTTCTAAATCAATTGCTAATTCAATGAGTAATACAATCAAAAAGTTTGATTTACTTTATAAAAAGATAAAGCCATCAATTATCTTAGTTGTTGGAGACAGATTTGAAGCCTTTTCAGCTGTAACAGCAGCTAAATTAAATTTAATACCTGTCGCTCATTTTCATGGAGGAGAAACAACTTTAGGCGCATATGATAATTATTGGAGGCATTGTATTTCAATAATGTCAAATATACATTTTGTATCTAATACTTTGTATAAAAAAAAGGTAGATAAAATCACAAATAATTCAAGTAAATCATATGTTGTTGGTGCTTTAGGAATTGATAATATAAAAAAAATAAAGTTTAAAAATAAAACATTATTGAAAAAAGAACTTAAATTCCATTTTAATCTAAATAATATTCTAATAGTTTTTCATTCTTTATCAAAATCACCAAATTTAAATAAAAAATATTTTACTAATTTAGTGAAAGCAAGCAGATCTATACCTAATACTAACATATTTATTTCATATCCGGGTCACGATTTAGGTAGTGATTATATTATTGAAGAAATACAGAAATTAAAAAGATTAAAATCAAATAATATTTTTATATTTAAGAATTTAGGAATGAATAATTTTTTATCTTTACTTAAAGTCTGTGATATAATTCTTGGTAATTCTTCTAGTGGTATTTTTGAAGCTCCTTATTTAAATACTTTAACAATAAATATTGGTAACAGACAACAGGGTAGACTAATAGACAAAACAGTATATAATTGCAATTCAGATCAATTGAAAATTATTAATAAAATTAAATTATTGCTCAGAATTATAAAAAACAAAAATAAGCCTAAAAGCAAAAAAATTTATGGTAATGGCAAAGCTTCTTTGCGAGCATTTAAAATAATAAATAATGTTGATCTTAAAAAATTATAGAATAAAGTTTTATTAAATGAAAAAAATACAAAATAACCTATTAAATAAATTTAAAACGATCATTTCAAAAGATAATATTACAATAGCTAGTGCTTTAAAACAAATTACTTTAGGTGGAAAGAAATGTATTATTATAGTTGATAAAAAAAATACAATATTAGGGACTTTAAGCGATGGCGATATTAGACATGCTATTGTTAAAGGTATTAAACTAGAAGAAAGTATTCAAAATATTTTTCAAAAAAAACCTTTCGTTGTTTATGAAAATAATTTCAATCCTGAAATGATAAAAGAGAACTTTATTAAATATCAGTACGATTTAATACCTAAAGTTAATAAAAAAAAACAATTAATTGATATACTTTTTTGGGAAGACTACTTTGTCACTGAAAAAAAAATAAATTATAAAAAACTAGATACTCAAGTTGTTATTATGGCAGGTGGTAAAGGCAAAAGATTAAGTCCAATAACTGATTTTATTCCAAAACCATTAATCCCACTAAATGGCATACCTTTAATTCAACAAGTAATAGAAAGTTTCCTTAAATATAAGATTGATAAATTTTATATTTCATTGAATTATAAAAATTCACTTATAAAAGCATTTTTTAATGATTTAAATCCTGAATATAAAATTAATTATATTGAAGAAAACAAACCACTTGGCACTATTGGTGCTCTTAAAAAAATTGAAAAAAAAATAAAAAAACCATTTATATTAATTAATTGCGATGTGATTGTAGATGTTGACTATTTTGAATTAAAAAAATTTCATAAACAAAATAAAAATCACATTACAATTGTTGTTGCAGCAAAAGAATATAAAATGCCATATGGAAATTGTATAGTAGACAAAAATGGCAATATTAAAAAAATAGATGAAAAACCAGTTTTCAATTTTCTTGTCAATTCTGGGGTATATTTTATTAATAATGAACTAATTAAATACATTCCTCATAATAGATATTTTGATATTGATAATTTTATAAATAAAGCTATCAAAAATAAACTTAAGATTGGTATCTATCCTATTAGCTCAGAAAAATGGAAAGATGTTGGTAAATGGTCTGAGTTTATTGATGCATCTGTTTAAAAATTTAATATGGATTATTTTAAAAAAATTTTATTTATTGGCCTAGGTAAAATAGCTTTAAAACATATTAAAATTATGAATCAATTGTATCCAAAAATTGAAATACATGTCTTGAGATCTGGCAAAGGACAAAAACAATTAATTTCAAAAAAATACCAATTAATAAAAAATTTTGATGAAATTAAAAAAAAAAAATTTAATGCAATTTTTATAACTTCACCATCTAGTACTCACCATAGCATTTTAAAAAAAATTTATAGAGAAAAATCTAGTTTATTTATAGAAAAACCTATTTTTAATAAATTAGAAAATATTGGTTTCATATTAAAGTCAATTAAGGAAAACAAGATAGTTAATCAAGTAGGTTATGTATTTAGACATGATGAAGTTTTTCTTAAATTTAAGAACTTGTTAAAAAAAAATTTGATAGGAAAAATAATTCATGTAAATATTTATTGTGGCTCTAGTTTAAATAATTGGAAAATTAGTAAAGATCCTAAAAAATCAATTTATGTTAAAAAAAATACTGGTGGCGGAGTTCTTTTAGAATTAAGTCATGAGATTGATTATGCATTATGGTTATTTGGAAAGTTTAAAGAAGTTGATGCAAGTTTATACAATACTAAAACCTTTGGTAATCAAGTAGAAGATACTGCTAATATAGTTTTAACAAATTTTAAAAATCAAAGAATAAATATTCATTTAAATTTTTGGCAAAAAAATTCTGAAAGATTATGTGTAGTTTATGGAACACAAGGTACTATGAAAATAGATATTATTAAAAGAAAAATTTACATAAATAATAATAAAAAAAGAATAATTAATTTTAGTTCAAAATTTCAAGAATCTTACAAAAAACAAATAAAAAACTTTGTATCAAGTATTAAAAATAAAAAAAGAACTAGGATAGATATAGAAGACTCTATTGAGTCATTAAAAATAATTGAAAAGATTAGGTTATCAAATAAATTAAACAAAAGAGTTAGAGTATGATGAAAAATATAGCTTTAGTTTTTGCTCGAGGAGGTTCAAAAGGTTTACTCAATAAAAACATTATCAAGCTCAATGGCAAACCGCTAATTTACTATGCAATTTCTCTTGCTAAAAATTCTAAAATAATTGATGATATATATGTATCTACAGAAGATTTTCAAATTTCTAAAATAGCAAATAATTATGGAGCCAAAATAATTAAAAGACCAAAATATTTGGCAACAGATAACTCTCCTGAAATAAAATCTTGGCAACATGCAATTAAATACTTGAATAAAAAAAATATTTTTCCTTCAAAAATATTTGTGTTACCTACAACTTCTCCTTTAAGAAATCAAAATGATTTAAATAAGGCTTCAAAAATGCTTAATTCAAAAACTGATATAGTTATATCTATTACTGAAACTAATCATAATCCATATTTTAATATGGTTAAATTAAATAATCAAAAATATTGTAAATTAATAATGAAATCGAAAAAAAAATATTATAGAAGACAGGAGGCTCCTAAAGTTTATAATATGACCACAAGTATATATGCAACTACTCCTAAATATATATTAAATTCAAAAAATATTTTTGATGGCAAAGTTAAAGGCTTAATTATACCTTTTGAAAGATCAATTGACATTGATAATAAATTTGATTTTGAATTAGCAAAAATTTTTTTTAGAAATATTAAATAATTTATGAATAAAGATATTATGGTTTTAAAATATTATAAAAAGCGCTTATTAAACTTAAAAACAATTAAAAAAATAATTTAATATGAAATCAAATAATATTATTATTCTATGTAAACCAAAAAAAAATAAAAACTATATTGTAACTATTGCAATCGGAAAAAAATATTTTTTAAGATGGAAAAAATTTGCTTTTCCTTCTTGGCAAAGTTACTGCAAAAAACATGACTTAGGCTTATTAGTGTTTACTAATGATTTATTATCAAAAAATGATCCTAAATGGAAAAAGCCTACCTGGCAAAAACTTTTAATAGGTTCTAGAATTTTAGATCATAATTTAAAAATTGAAAATGTTTGCTATTTAGATAGCGATACTTTAATAAATTATTTTACAGCTCCTGATGTTTTTAAAAAATATATTCAAAAAAATATAGGTTTAGTTTCACATTGGAAAAATCTTCCTTACTCTCATCATGAAGTAATGAGAAGAATAGCTTTTAATAGACATTATTATTATTCTAATCAATATCCGCTTGATTCATCAATATTTATGACACCTAAACAAATATTTAGATATCATAAATTAAAAGCCTTTGATGATTATGCTTGTATGGGCTTTATTATATTTAATGTTAAAAACCATTCTCAAATAATGGAAAAATGGTTTTATAAATATAAAAGCAATGTTAAAACTCTTACTGGTGGAGGGGATGAACCAATATTAAATTATGAGTTTCTTAATTATAACAAAATTTCTTGGTTAGATTTTAAATTTCAAGTTATGTGGCTTTTAGAAATAGCTTGGAAATATCCTTTTTTATATAGATTAAAGAAAAAACAAAGTGATATAATAATTGATTGTATAGAAGCATCACTCTCAACTAGTTTTTTTTTACATTTTGCTGGATCATGGTATGAAAGTAATATGTGGTTACACAAAAAAATTTATAATTCTAAAAATAAAATTCAGTATAATAATAAGTTTAAAAAATTTTTAGATTTGAGAGTAACTGCAAAAGCTACAAAGAGATCTTTGCCAAATAAATAGTATATGTGCTATAATAATGTTAATAATTTTTTTCATGGAATCATGTTCCATCATTTTCATGATGATATTGTTCATCATTCTGGCCAAGGTTCTATAGATAAAAAAAGTTTACTTAAAGTTATAAATATCATTGGAAGAAACAATATATTGAATGCTGATGATTTTTTATTTAGATATAAAAATAATACATTGACTAAAAAAAATGTTTGCTTCACTTTTGATGACGCTCTACAAAGTCAAGTTGATGTAGCTATACCTATTTTAAATGAATTTGAAATTAAAGCTTTTTTTTTCGTATACACGTCAATTTATACAGATAAACCAAGTCTTTTTGAAGCATGTAGATATTTTAGAATTAATTATTATAAAAACATAGACGAATTTTATAAAGAATTTTTTTTGATATATTCTAATTTTAAAAATGCAGATATTGAAAAAATTTTTATTGATAATAAATTAATAATAGAAAATCTTATAAAGAAATATCCCGTATATTCCGACAATGATAGTAAATTTAGATTAATACGAGACAATTTGTTATCTCAAAATGAGTATGATAAAATAATGATTGAAATGTTCAAAGTTAAAGATTTTGATTATAAATCAACATTGCAGAGAATTTTTATTAATAAGAAAGATCTTAAGAAATTACATGATGATAAGCATGTTATAGGTTTACATTCCCATTCTCATCCTTATCATTTGCAAAATTTTAATTATGATGAACAAAAAATAGAGTATGAGAAAAATATAAAAATTTTATCTGATATAATTTCTAATCATAAGATTATTTCTATGAGTCATCCTTTAGGTCTTTATAATGATCACACTTTTAAAGTATTAAAAGATTTAAATGTTACCTTAGGTTTCAGAGATGATATTTCAAAATCTAACAATATGAATAAGATTAATAATTCAAATTTTGAATTAGCCCGTGAAGATGTTGCTAATATATTAAAAAGAGCAAAATTATGAAAATTACAATATTTACCTCAAATCAAACTCGTCATAATTATCTTATTAATATATTATCTTCTATTTCTGATGAATGCTTCGTAGTCCAAGAAAATAAAACTATTTTCCCTGGTTTAATTCCTGGCAATTATTCTGCCACAGAGGCTATAAAAAGATATTTTGATTATGTGTTAACTGCTCAAAAAAAAATTTTTGGAAATACGTATATTGATGGCTCTAGTAAAAATATAAAACTTTTATCTTTAGCTAACGAAGACTTGAACAGATGCTCAATTGATTTCTTGTCAGACTTTTTAAAAAGCGATGTATATATTGTTTTTGGTTCTAGTTATATAAAAGGTGATTTAGTTAATTTTTTAATAAAAAATAAGGCAATCAATATTCATATGGGTATATCACCTTACTACAGAGGTTCTGATTGTAATTTTTGGGCTTTATATGATGGCAACATTCATTTAGCTGGTTCGACTGTTCATTTGTTGTCAAAAGGTCTAGATAGTGGACCTATCTTATATCATGCTATATCTGAAAAAATAGCAGATCCATTTTTGTATACAATGTCTACAGTTAAATCTGCTTTCGTTTCTTTAAAAAATAAATTAGAAGATAATTCGATCTTCAATATTAAACCTATTAATCAAGATTTATCAAAGCAAATTAGATATTCTAAGAGTTCAGAATTTACTGATGAAGTAATTCATAGTTATTTTAAAAAAAAAATTGATTTAGTTAATAGTGATGAACTTGAAATGCTTAAAGATCCTTTTGTATTAAAAAAGGTAGATTATATTTAGAAAAATTATATAAGGGTGTCATGAATAGCAAATTACTTACAAAACAATCAGTTGATACACATTATAATGAGCATTTAGTAAGGCGACATGATTATCCAAATGAAAATATAGTAAGGTTAGTAGGTACTTTTTTTCAAAATCAAGATTTTTTTGAAGGTAGAGTCGAAGTTGACAGAAGTTCTTCCAGTAAAGGATTGGTATTAGATTATGGATGCGCTGATGGAAACAATTCAAGATTTTTACTAGAAAGAGGTTTTGATGTTTGCGCTATAGACATTACAAAAGAATCTATTGAAAAAACTAATCAAAATTTGAATAATTTTGATAAATCAAGATGGCAAACTGATGTGCTATCAATGGGCGATGACAAACTTCCTTACAAAGAAAATCAATTTGATTATATTGTAAGCAACCAAGTTGTTTATTTCTTAGCTTCTAGAGAAAGAATAGATAATTTACTTAAAGAATTTAAAAGAGTACTTAAACCTAATGGAAGAATGATAATTTCAATGATTAGTAGATTCAACACTTACTGTTTCAATGGAACTCCCAAAGGAAATGATATTTATACTTATAAAACTTCATATGGAGAAATTGATATTTATGTAACTAAAAATGAATCACAACTTCATGATGTTTTTTCATTATTTGAAATATCTGAAATTGGTTATTGGGATAATAATTATGATGGAATGTGTGGCCATCATTATGTTGTTAAGGCATTTAATAAAAAATAATCTTCTATTTTGTAGAAAATTATTTTAATTAGTCTGTTTTTTTAAAAGGAGAAAAAATGAAACTTAGTAGTTATAATGAATGGGATCCTTTAAAAGAAGTAATTGTTGGTGTAGCAGAATCAAAAGCTTTTTTAACCTTCCATGATGAAGAGTGGATCAGTGAAGATAAACGTAAAATTTTGGTTGATTTATCAGAAAAAGCTTTTCCTCAGTCTCTGATAGATGATGTTAATCAAGATTTAGAAGATTTTTGTAATATCATTAGAGATTTTGGCGCTAAAGTTTTTAGACCAGATAGTACCGGAGTAAATAAATTTCATTCAACAGGTAATTGGTGTTCATCAGGAATCAATATTTATAATACTAGAGATTTGCATTTAGTTGTAGGCAATACTTTAATTGAATCTGCTTCCCATATGAAACATCGTTATTTTGAAGCTCAAAGGATGCACAAAATATTCTATGAAGAATATATGGAGAATGGATTTAAATGGATAGCAGCTCCTAAACCGTCTTTGATAGGTAATTATCGAATACCAAAAGTTGAAGATGGAAAACTTTATCATAAATTGACAGAGGATGAAATTTTATTTGAAGCTGCAAATACATTAAGAATGGGTAAAGATTTGATTTATTTAGTATCAGGTTCTGGAAATTATCTCGGAGCTAAGTGGTTACAATCAATATTAGGGGATGAATATAAAGTTCATACTACAGAGGGTATATATAGATCTGCTCACATTGACTCGACCTTAATTGTGCTGCGTCCTGGACTAGTTCTTGTAAATGGCGAAAGAGTAGATGAAAAAAATTGCCCACCGTTATTTGATTCTTGGGACAAAATTTATTTTCATGATATTGTAACTTACCCAAGTGAAGTAGAGGATTTTTTTGAAAAAGTATGGAAACCCGTAAACAAGCAATTTGAAGAATTGGGCGTAAAAAGTGATTTAGATTATATGACTACAATTTGGACAGGTATGAATTTGTTTTCTTTAGATCAAAATACTGTAGTAGTCGACGCAAGACAAACTGCTTTAATTAAAACTCTTGAATCTCATAAAATGACAGTTATACCAGCAAAAAATCCTAATCAATATTTAATGAAAGGCGCATTTCATTGTTGCACATTAGACACTGTTAGAGATGGTAATTTAGAAAGCTATTTCTAATGATTAAAATTCAATAATAATTATGCTTAACGATATATCAGATTTGACTAGAAAAATTTATGAAAGTCAGCATGATTTATATACTGAAGACAATAAATCATTTCAAAGATTATATGATATGTATGAAAATTCTGCTTTACCAATTAAAAAAGAATGGTTTAAAGATAAAACTGCACTTGATGGAGGTTGTGGAAATGCTGGCCCATTTATTTTGTGGCTATTTAATAAAGGAATTAAAAATGTTTATGGTATTGATGTTGGCTCAGATTGGATTGCCAAACTTCAATCTAGTTTTAAAAAAAAAGGTATCGATGAGTCTAAATTAAAACTAAAATCAGGCAATATTCTAGAAATACCTTATGAAAACAATTTTTTTGATTTTGTTACAATTAATGGAGTTTTAATTCATTTAAATAATGTCGATGAAATTAAAAAAGCTTTTAAAGAAGGATCTAGAGTTTTGAAACCTGGAGGCTATTATTATACAGTTTATGGATCTTGCGGAGGGGCATTTACTGATGCAATTTTTCCTGCTTTACAAAAATATTATAAAGAAAATATTTTTTTTAAAAAATTAATTGACGAAATTTCTCCTGAAAAAATTCATGATATTATAGATTATATTTCAGAACAACATTCACTTCAAACTGGAGAAAACATTGATGGAGAATCACTAAAAAAATTGTTTGGAATTGATTATTGTATTTTTTTGCAAAATTATATTAAAAGACCTACAGACTTTTCTTCTCATTGCACACCTGAATTTGTTGAATCTTTATATAATGAAAATGGTTTTCATAGTATTGTACGCCATAATTATTATGTCAAAAGAACAGATATAAGAAAATATGTGGCTCCTCTTCATTACAACAAAGAAATGCTAATTTCTAAAGCTCTTTATGGCAGAGGTGGAGTTCAATATTTAGGTATTAAAAAATAGAATATAATTTAATGTCCGATGTTTACATAGTACATTGTATAGATACTGAAGGACCTTTAAACGAATCTTTAAAGGACACGTTTGATCGGATTAAAAATATCTGGGATATCTCATTAGAACCTACAGATAAAAATTTACAACTTTTAAGAGAAAAAAAAATTGATTTAAATGGAAATGAAAAAGCTATTGCTGAATTAGTTGATCCTAAACTTTTAAATTATAATAATAGTTGGGATAAAATTTCAGAAATGTTTTATCATATTTCTAGCAAAGAATTTCGAAATAAATTTATTGATTCATATGGCAATGGGTGGATTTATTCTTGGTTTTGCCTTGATCATATTGGATATCTTGAAAATCCTAGAAATAGAGACTTAGGTTTTCATAAAATATTTGATAGGTATTGTGAATTTGTTAAGAAAACTGAAAGCAATTTAGATGGAATTCATTATCATTACCATCCAGTTCCTTTTAGTAAAAAAGCTCACCATTGTGCAACAAGTTATTTTGGATTTTCTGATACCCTTTATCAATCTCTTTCAAGAAGAATCATAGATAGGTTATGGTTTCCTTGTGTATATCGTCCAGGATTTAATGTAATTAGACCAGATAGTCATTGGTTTTTAGAACAATATATTCCATTCGATTTTTCCAATCAATCTTATGAATCAACTGATGGTTTGCATCCTGATTTGTCTGAAGGAAGATTTGGAGATTGGAGAAGAGCGCCGTTAAATTGGCAACCTTACCATCCTTCTCATGAAGATTATCAAACTTTGGGATCTTGCAATAGAATTATAGCAAGATGTCTGAATATTGGAACGCGTCATAGATTGCTTAAACAAGATCATGTTGACTCAGCTTTTTTAGAAGCTTCTAAGAATAAACCAGTTGTTCTTAGTTTTACAAACCATGATTACAGAGATATCTCAAAAGATATTGAAAATGTTCATGATATGATCATTAAAGCAAATAAAAAATTTCCTAACATAAAATTTATTTATTCAGAGGCAAGAAATGCTATTCGTCAATCTATGAAATTGAACTTATCTTCAATGATAAAATTAGATGTTAAACTAAATAATAATGTTTTGAATATAAAAAGTTCAAAAAATACTTTTGGACCACAACCCTTTTTAGCTATTAAAACAAATAAAGAAGAATATTTTCATGATAATTTAGATTTTCAAACTCCTTTTAGAGAATGGACATATACATTTGACGAACAAACATTAATTTTAGATAATGTTGATTCTATAGGTATTGGATGTTGTGATAATTCTGGCAATGTGGAGGTTGTAGTAATTGAATCTCCAGGAAAAATTAATGAAAAAATTCTTAGAAATAATTATTGATAAAGTTTTAAAACGTTTATGAAAGTAATTTTTGATGATGTTGGTTTTTATGAAATAATAAATATTTTTTTTTTAAAAATTATATCAATTGTTAAAAATAGAAAAATCGATTTTTATTATATCAATAATAATAATTCAAAAATATCTTTTTTATATAATATCAAAAAATTAAATTGGAAACATAAAGACATTATAGATAGTAAAGGTCTAAACTATGAAATTTTAGCAAGTAGAGAGCTAAAGGATAATCTTTTATTAGAATTGATAGAGAATACAAATTTTAATGTTTTTTTAAAATCAGATAAAGATTTATTTCATATTAAAAACTACATAGTTAAATATTTGGCTGGGAATTACTGGCCCGGAACAAATAAACGAACTATAGAAAGTATAATTTATACTTTTGCTTCTATCAATAATATTTTTAAAAATAATAAAAATGAACAAATAATATTCTTTATTCCAATTTTTTTTAATTTTAGCTTATTTCAGGCTTATGCAAGTAAATGGAATATAGTTTTAAAAAAATCATATCGATCTAGTCTATTTTTATCTTGGATTAAATTTTATCTTTCTTTTTTCATCAAAACTTCTAAAATTTTTAACAAAATTATAAATTTAAATACAAAATATTATAATTTTAAAGATAATATAAAAACAATAAATAATACTATTATTGAATTCCCAATTCAAAATTTTGTTGAACCTTTTTTTTTAAAAAATTTAGAATTAAATTTTAAAAATATATATTTTACTAATTTTATGCATAAATTAAGTGAATTAGATGAAATAGATATAAAAAAAAATAAAGCAAATTTTATTGGAATTTATTCACATATAGTCAAAAATACAAATTTACCATATCTCGCCAAGAGCAATTACCATTTTTTTTGTGATAAATTTAATTTTAAAAAAACAATTTTTTTTAATTATGATTACTTTCATTTAGTAAAAATCATACAAGCCTTTCATTTTGAATATAAAATTTCATATGAATTTTTTAAAAAAACAAAATCTAAAATATATTTAACTAATTATATAACTAATCAACATATTATACCGGCTTCATTAGCTATAAGAGATCTTGGAGGCATAAGTTTAAGCACGAGAAATTCTTTTTGTGATGAAATTACAATACCATTATCAATTCACACTGATATTTATTTGTCGATGAATAACAAAAATATTGAAAGAAAAGATAATATTATTTCTTCATATAAATATAATTTTCCAGTTGGTTATTATGGAGATTATAAATTTAACTATCTTGCTCCTAAAGCTTATACTTTAAGAAAAAAATTATTTTCCAAAGGAGCAAAATTTATAATCAGTTTTTTTGATCAAGGATATTATGCTGATAATAGATATAGTTATGGTTATGATAACTCTGCCAAAAACTATGAATTTTTATTAGATAAATTAATTTCAAACAAAAGTATGGGGTTATTATTAAAACCTAAAAAACCAGGACACATATATAAAAAATTAGGAAACAAAATTAATCTTTTAGAAAAAGCTATTGAAACTGGAAGATGTGAAATTGAATTAGGATCTGAAGGAGGTACTCCAAAATTTTTTAGAAGACCACCTGCATACTTTGCTATGGCTTCTGATTTAGCAATTGCTGAAGCTTTAATTTCTGCAACAGCTGGAGTTGAATCTTATCTTGCTGGGACAAAAACTATTTTTTTAGATTTTTTTGGTTATAAGAATAGCATATTTTTAAATGATAAATTGGATCAAAAATTAGTTTACTCAAGTTTGAGTGATTTATGGAAATTGATAGAACAAAATTTTGTAAACAATAATAAGTTAGAAATAGGTAACTGGGGAGAAATAAAAAATGAAATCGATAAATTTAATGATAAAAAAAGTGATTATCGAATTTCAAGAATTATAAATGAATTATTTAGTAACTTTAATATGAATATGGATAGAGATACTAATTTATTAGAAATTAAAAAATTTTATGATTTAACTATAAAATAAAATGGGTAAATATAACTGGAATATTTTTAATATATTAAAAAATTCACATAGATCTTTAATTGATTATGCTAATTTAAAAAACAATATATACTTACCCCAAATAAATTTTTGCAACAAAAAAGATTTTTCTTATTATATTAAAAAAAAATATTTAGGTTTGCCAATTTTAATTGATTATAATAATCAATATTTTAACTTTAATAAAAAAGATACTTTATTTAAATTATCTAAAGAACAAATAGCTAATAAAATATTTAAAACAAAAAAACTTAATTATATTGGAGTAAAACTACTTTTTAGAAATATAACCTTTTCACAATATGCCACTCCAAAAAAAAAATATTTTCATATTATACATTCGATAAATCAATTTAATAATTTAACAAAAAGAAACATAGATAATTTAAAAAAAAGGAAAGTTTCAATTGCTTCATTTCAAACAAGAAATATCCCTCATATTGGACATCAGCGTATAATAGAGCATCTTTTTAAGTATGCTGATATTGTTGTAATCAATCCTATACTTGGACCTAAAAAAAAGGGAGACGTTAAAAGCTTAGTTTTAAAAAATTCATGGGATTTCTTGATAAAAAAATACTATAAAAATAAAGTATATTTTTACCCTATGATAGCAAATATGTTATATGCTGGACCTCTTGAAGCAATTCATCATACTATTATGAGGCAGAATTACAATTTTGATTTTTTTTGTGTAGGCAGAGATCATGCTGGGGCAGACAATATATACAATCCAGAAGCAGCACCTAAGTTATTAGATCAGTATAAAACTAAGTTTAAAATAAAGATTATTAATATTAAAGGTGCATTTTTTTGTTTAAAATGTAATAAAGCTGTAGTTAAAGGTAATTGTAAACATTCATCAAAAAATTTAAAAGATATATCTGGAACTATTTTTAGAAAAAAATTAGAAAAAAAAAGAATATATCAATATGCTGATATTGACTTGCAAAAATACTTATTTTCAAAATTTAATAATCTATTCCAATGAAAAAATATAAAGATTTTTCAAAAAATTTGATAGTCACATTAGGACCTATTACTAATTCTGTTAGTGCTATTAAAAGAATAGCTAAAAGTACTGATATTTTTCGTTTAAATGGAAGCCATAATACAATTACTTGGCATGAAAAAACTTCGTCTTCTATAAAGAGGCAAAACAGTCAAAATGTTATCTTATTAGATATTCCAGGAATAAAACCTAGAACATTAAATACAGAATATATAAATATTAAAAAAAAAGAAAAAATATGTTTTTATTTCAAAAAAACTAAAACTATTCCAAATATTGACAGATTTGTTAAAATTAGTAATGAGATTCCATTCACAAAAATTAAAAAAAAGTTTTTTTCTATCGATGATGGCTTAAACCAATTTAAAATATTTGATTATAACAAAGATTATATTATTGGCATATCACAAGGATCTTTTGAACTAAAATCAAATAAAGGACTAAATATTCCTGAAAGTATTTATAACGAAACTAAACAATTTAATAAGTATTCCACATTTTTAAGAAAAGCCAAAAAAGTAAATTTTGATGCAATTGGATTAAGTTTTATTCAATCAAAGGATCTATTGGTAAAAATAAAAAAAATTTATTCAAATAAATTGATTATTTCTAAAATAGAAAATTATCAAGGAATTAGAAACAGTGATGAAATAGTGCAATATTCTGATGCTGTAATGATAGATAGAGGAGATCTTGCTGCAGAAATTGGAAGTAATAAATTATTTAATGCTGTTATAGAAATAAGTAGATTATGCAAAAAATATGGGACCCCACTAATTATGGCAACTGAAAATTTGGAATCAATGATTAAAAATAATTCTCCATCAAAAAGTGAAATAATGTCATTAGAACTTAATAAATTAATTTCTGTTGATAAGATAATGCTAAGTAGTGAAACTGCAATATCAAGTAACTGGAAAAATATAATCTCTTGGCTTGATGAATATTTTAGTAATTATAAAGAATCAAATCATGGTTTAAAGTTGATAAAAAAAACAAAAGATATTTATAACAAAGAAACAAGTATATGGAGCTCACTTCATTTAAATGAATCTCAAACTTTATTAATTTCAACTAAAAGTGGTTCTGCAATTTATAAGTGCAAACAATATCTTGATAAGCCAAGAATATATATTTTTACTGATAATTTAAAAACTTATTTTTTATCTAAATTTTTTTGTAATACAAAAACCTTTTTAGTTCCTAAATTAGATAAAAAAAATGCTGCGAAACAAGTATTATTTTTTGCCAAAAAGTATTCTAAATATTTATTTAAATACACAAGTAACATCATAAGTATTTTTGTTTTAAACCCACGTAAAGGTGCTAGAGCTAATTCAGTATATATGATTAATAAAAAAGATTTAAAAATTTAATAAAAAGATAATAAGGAAATTTTATGATATTATGGCTAACTGGTCTTTCTGGAAGTGGAAAAACAACAATAGCTAATGAATTTAAAAAAATTATAATTAAAGATAAGTTTAAATTTATTTTGCTAGATGGTGACGAAATTAGGTTAATATTTGGCAAAGATCTTGGCTATTCAATTAATGATAGAATTAAGCAAATTAAAAGAATTCAAAATTTAACTAAATTTTTTCAAAAAAATAATCTGAACATTATTGTTTCAGCGCTATATTCAAATTCAGACTTGTTAAGATGGAATAGAGAAAACTTAAAAGATTATTATCAAATATATATTAAGTCTTCTCTACAAAAATTAGAAGAGAAAGATAAAAATCAATTATATTCTAAGTATAGAAAAAAAGAAATATCGCAAGTTGTGGGTATGGATATTGAATGGGAAGAACCAATAAATTCTGATTTAGTAATTGAAACAGATAAAGATAATAGTCCATCGGAAAGTGCCAGCATTTTGTATACTGCTTTTTTAAAATTTAAATCTAAGTTATAAAGAAAAAAAAATTAATCAAATGAAAAAACCAAATATTATTTTTATCTTAATGGACGCTATTAGTTTTAAATATTCATGGCTTCATAATAATGAATATATGCCTCAATTATTTAAAAAAAAAATTTTTTTTAAAAATTATTTAAATCATTATTCTACTGCAAGAAACACAAAGGGAAACTTTCCTAGTATATTAAGTGGAATTTATCCTCATTTACACAAAGTGAATAACAAAGCTCATAAATTTGCGGATAATAAATATGGACATTTTACTCAGGTATTAAAAAATTATGGTTATAAATCTTATTATTTTGGAACGCAGGCTTTTTCTGGCACTGAACAAAAAAAAATAATTTTAGATTTTGATCACGCAACTTATTTAAGTCCTTCTATGGCAGATTATTATGTCCCTGGTCTCAAATTTAATCAAAGAATTAAATCAAAGATAAATGAAATAGATAATAATCCATATTTTTTGTTTTTACATTATACTGATGCTCATGCTCCTTTTGAAACACCAAATATAAATTACTTAAAATTATTTTCAAAAAAATTTCCAAAGATTAGAAATTTTTTAATTAAAAATTCATTAAACTTAAATATATTAAGAAGATTTAGAAATAAATATTTAAATAAAGGTTATCATCAACTTGATAAAAAATATTTTAAAGAATATCCAAATTTAAAAAATGATATTCTGTATGCAAGGGGCCCATTATTAAGTCCAGAAAGATATCCGAACTTCTATGATTATATGTGGGAAGATAAAGATTTATTTAATGAATATAAACAATTATTAAAAATGGCCTATTTATACCAAGATTTATCAGTTAATAGTTTGCTGGACTACATAGCTAAATTTAAAAAGCATAATACAATGATTATACTAACTAGCGATCATATAAATAATGATGTTGTTGAGCATACTTTATCAAATAAGGGGAGCCTTCTTGATGATGAATCGCTACATATTCCGTTATCAATTTTGTCTTTCGATGAAGATATAAATAGAAATTATTTAAATTCAAAAGAAACTAAAACTTACACTTCGCATATTGATTTCTATAATACATTCTCTAGAATATTTGATCAAAATTATACAGATAATGATTATGAGATTAACCTATTAAATATAACTGAAAAAAATAGATATTTAATGGCTCAATCAAACAATGATAGACAACATCATAATCAAACTAGATTATTTAATGATAAAGAAAGCATTGATATTTATACTCAACCATCTAACGAGATGCCAGATATTATAGATAATAAAAATATCATAAATGATTTATCAAAAGAAAAATATGATAAATATTCCAACTATGTAAAAAATTTTAATATTTTTTATAAAAAAAGATTAGAAAATTAATCATAAGAAAATAGATTAGATTGAATATATGTTATCTTTAGTGTAATTAATGATTCTTATGATGTTTAATAATTTTTTAAAAAATATTATACAATTATTTACAATGAGAAAAAAAAACATCCCGAATAACGAAGGTGTTTCAGTAGATAATAAAAGTATTAATATTAAGGAAAATCAAAAAAATTATAAAGAAAAAAAAATTTCAAAAAATAATAAAAATAATGTAAATGAAGATATATACCCTTTATTTTAACTTTTTAATATGCTGCTATTAATTATTTTTTTTTTAATTATTATATTTATTTTGCCTTCTTTAATATTATTATTCATTTTTATTTATAAAAAAGACAATTTAAAAAATTTTGTTAATATAACCTTTTATAATCATGAAAAAACGTACTTTAGTAACTCTAAAAATAATAATTATTTAGATAGATTAGTTTTTTTGCCTCATCCAATATTAAATTGGTCATTAAATCCAAATTATAAAAACATATATGGAGAAATTGTACATACCAAAGAAGGATTCAGAAAAACTCTTTCTCATGATTCTATAATAGATTACTTAGACAACCATCCAAATACTTTTAAGATCATTTGTATTGGTGGAAGTAGTACACATTGTCTTGAAATGGATAAATTTGAAGATACTTGGCCTGCGCTAGTTCAGCAAAAATTAAAAAATGAAAATTGTATTGTAATTAACTTTGGAGTTGGAGCTTGGACTACTATGCAAAGTTTAATTCGATGTATAACATGGTTTCCAAAAATAAAACCTGATTTACTAATATTTTATCATGCTAAAAATGATTTAACACCCTTAGTTAATGGCAATTTGGATGAAAAATTTATTTATCCCGATTATCAAAATGTTATGACTCAATTTACTGAGAGATATATATCAGGATTACCAAAATATTTTTTTTATATTCCTTTAATCTTCTTATTATATTATTTTTTTGATTTTAAAAAAAATAGATTAGGATTATTGGGAATTTATAAACCTTATGCAGAAGAAAATGAACTAGGAATGAAAAGGTTAGATACTCAATTTTTTAATTCGATTATTTTTCGACAACAAACAATTATAGATATATGTAAAAAAAACAATTGTGATGTTATTTATATACCAGAAATTGTTAGAGAAGGTGTATATAAAGAAACTTTAGAAAGTAAGATATACCCTGCAATGAAAAACATAGTTAATAATTATGACAACTGTGATTGGTTCGAAGTTAAGGATTTGATTCCAGATAGTAGTGATTATTTTTTAGATAAAATGCATTTTTCTCTTGAAGGAAATAAATTATTTTCAACTATTATCGCAAATAAGATTATTGAAATAAAATCAATTAAAAAAGAACTATAATGTTTAAATGGCTTTTCATTACATGAAAAATAACAAACCTAATATTGTTGCGATGATTCCTGCTAGATCTGGTAGTCAAAGATTAAAAAATAAGAATTTAGCATTGATAGCAAATAAACCTTTAATTTATTATGCTATAAATGCAGCAAAAAAATCTAAAGCTTTTAATAAAATTTCAATTAACTCTGATAACAACATGTATAAAAATATTTCTTTAAGGTATAAAGTTGATTTTTATAAAAGATCAAAATATTTAGGAGGATCTAATATTAAATCTGATGATATAGTCTATGATTTTATTTTAAAAAATCCATGCGATATAATAGTATGGGTAAATCCTATCGCGCCATTACAAACATCAAAAGATATTAATGATTGTATAAGTTATTTTCATAAAAATAAGCTAAATACATTAATTACTACCGTTGAGAAAAAAGTTCATTATACTTTCAATAAAAAACCAATTAATTTTAAATTAAAAGGAAAATTTTCTAGGACACAAGATCTTATGCCTTTACAAGAAATGGTTTATTCAATCATGATGTGGAAAACTAAATCATTTATTAGAAATATGAAAAAAAACAAATCAGCCATTCTTCATGGAAAGATAGGCTATTTTAATATTCCATTTTTATCATCAATTATAATAAAATATGAAGGCGATCTTTTAATTGCAGAAAATATATTAAAAACAAAAAATAAAAAAAATTATAGAATTAAATATGATAGAATATTGCGAAAATAACATGTTAGAAAATAAAGTATTTATTATTATTGGATCTAATGGCTTAATAGGCAAAAGTTTAGTTAAAAGTATTTTAGAGAATAAAGGTAAAGTATTAATGTCAGATTTGAAAAATAATAAGCATTCATCTTTGTTAAAAAAATTTAATAAGAAAAACTACCTTTTTCATAAAGTAGATATAACAAATGAAAAAAGTTTAGACTCTCTATTCAAATACTGTTTTACAAAATATAAAAAAATAAATGGCGTTATAAATTGCGCATATCCAAAATCAAAAAAATGGGGTAGTTCAATTGGAAATATTAATCCTAAATATTTAAAAGAAGATTTATATAATCAATTAGGGAGTTCGATAATTCTATCAAAAATATCAATTAAATATTTCTTAAAACAAAAATTTGGTAATTATATTAACATTTCATCAATACAAGGTGTTCAATCTCCAAAATTTGACCATTATATTGGTACTTCTATGGTTTCACCAGTTGAATACAGTGCAATTAAATCAGGAATAATTGCCATTACTAAATATTTTGCAAAATATTATAAAAAACAAAATATAAGATTTAATTGCATCAGTCCTGGGGGTATAAAAAATAAACAACCAAAAAAATTTTTAAAAAAATATAAAAAAGATTGTGGTGTAAAAGGGATGTTAGATTCAGATGATTTAAATGGTACTTTATTATATCTTCTGTCAGATCATTCTAAATATGTTACAGGTCAAAATATTATAATAGATGATGGATGGAGCCTATAAATGAAAAATGGATTACTTAATATAGCTGTAGAATTAAAAAAGACTGGAGTTTTTAAGAGTGTCAATAATATAATTGATATGGGCACTAAAACTTTAAGAATTCATTACGATGAACTTGAATATTTATTTAATCAAGCAAATATTAAATTTAATAGTAATAAATTTAAATTTTTAAAAAACTTTCCTAAAGGAAAAAGAAAATCAACGAAATTGTTTTGGGAAGAATTGGGAATTAAAAATTATAATTGTTTGGATATAAATAAAGAAAAAGACTCTATTTATTGTGATTTAAACTTACCATTCAATGACAAAAAACATATTGGAAAATATGATTTGGTTACAGATTTTGGAAATAATGAACATGTTTTTAACGTCGGAGAAGCTTACAAGACTATGTATAAACTTTGCAAAAAAAATGGTTTTATATGGATTTTTCAACAAGTCTATAATGGAAATGGTTTTTTTCATTTTGATATTAGTTTTTTTGAAGGATTTTCTTTAGCCAATAAATTAAATACTATTTATGCAGCATATATAGTTTTAATTGATGATTATGAACAATTTCTAATTCCTGCAAACAAAAATTTGTTGGATGTTATTGATTTGAATAAGGTAAAATCTATTGACATAACTTATGTTTTTAGAAAAACTTCAGATCAAGAATTTAAATACTATTATCAATATAATATGAAAAATAAAAAAAATTTTTATTCAATAAAATTTATTCAAAATAAGTTTCCTCCGGAAAGATACTATATACAAACAAAACCAATAAAAGACATTAAGCATAAAGCTAACAAAGGAGATTCATTCAGTGAAGAATGGATTAGGGCAACTGGAATCAAGAAAAAATAATTTAAGTATTTTCTATGAAAATTTTTAAAGTAGGTATAGTTGGTACTGGAGCAGCTGCTGATGTACATTTTAAATCTTTAAGTAAAAATAATTTATTTAAAGTCAAAGCTGTTTGCGGCAAAAATCTTATACGTCTCAGAAATAAAAGAATTAATTGGAATGTAAAATCTTATTTAGATACTAAACAAATGGTTAATTCTGAAAAATTGGATATAGTTTTAATTTGTAATGAAAATAAATTCCATTATTTAGAAGCTAAAAAAGCTGTAGAAGCAGGCTCTCATATAGTTATTGAAAAACCAATTGATGCGAATGTAAAAAATTCAGAAAAATTAATCAATTTATGTAAAAAAAATAAAAAATATTTAGTTGTTGTTATGCAAAAAAGATATGATTTAGCAACGAATTATTTAAAAAAATTAATCAAAAAAAATTTTTTAGGGAATATTATTTCAGCTAGGGTTGAAATATTTATGCATAGAAATAAAAAATATTTTTCAAATCGAAAATGGATTAGAGATCAAAAAATGATTGGAGGTGGAATTACCTTACATCACGCAATACATTCAATTGATCAAATTATTTATATTTTGGATAAAAAAATTATTAATGTTTCATTTTGGAAATCAAATTTTATTCATAAGTTGCCTTTTGAAGACACTAGCGGTGGTTGGATTAAATTTTCAGACAATATAACTGCTAGTATTAATGCTTCAGTTTGCGCTCATCCTAATTTAAAAAATAGAATAGAAATATACGGTAAAAGAGGATCATTATGTCTTGAAAAAGACAAAATATATCACTTACCTATTAATAATAATGGTTCTTTCAAAATATTGAAAAAATTTAAATTAAAAGAACTTGGAAATTATGATGATGTATGGAAAAATTTTGGGTTAGCATTAACTAAAAATACTAAAATTCCAAATTTAGGTAATCATATTATAAATACTGAAAAAACAATAAAATTTATGTACGAGTCTTCATTAAAAGAAAAAGTTGTTTATTTTAAGTAATTATATATATCTTAATTTTTATAGTGTAATATTAAATTATGATTTTTCCTAAAATTATTGAATATCAACCTTATTCAATGTGTAATGCAAATTGTAGTTATTGCCCTGTTGGATCCTTAAATAGAATTGATAAAACTAAAGGTGCGCCAGTTTCTGATGCAGTTTTTAATGCTATGATAGAACAAACTATGGATAAACAAATATCAAGAATTTCTCCACATTTTAACTGTGAACCTTTATTATGCAAGACCTTACCTGATCAAATTAGAACTTGGAAAAAATATCATCCTGAGGCCAAAACAGATCTTTCTACAAACTGTGTTTTTTTAACAGAAAAAATTTTTATGGATTTATATGAATCAGGTTTAGATGCTTTAGAGTTACATTTTATGGGAGTAACAAAAGAATATCATGAAAAAGCAATGCAAACAAAATATGATAAAGTAAAAAAAAATGTTGAATTAATTCTAGATTTAAAAAAACAACACAACATTGATATGGAAGTTTATATTTTTAGTCATAGATATAAGGGAGCAACTTTAAATCAATGGTACGAATTTGCTCAAAAATGGATAGATAAAGGCGCAAATGTTTATTTAGGCCCTTTATGGAATAGAGCTGGTTGGTATGGAAAAGAATTTTATGAAAAGAAATTAGGATTATTAAAATCTGATGATCCCCATCCTTGCAATAAACCTTGGGAACAAATAGCAATTGAGCATAGTGGTGAGGTCGTTTTATGCAGTTTAGATTACAAACATGATGTTAAAATTGGCAATATACTTGAAAACGATATTGAAACTATCTGGAACAATGAGATAATGAAAAAATATCAAGAAGGTCAAAATGACAAATCAAAACTTAAAGATTTAACTTTATGCAAAGATTGCATTAGAGGAGGAAGATATTATTTAAATGAAAAAATTTTAACTGATTTAGTTACAAAAAAAACAAATAATTCTGTTCAAAAATTTTTCCATAAATCATATCTTAGTTTATTAGATTACATTTAGATGCTTAAGCTAAGTTGACTTATTTATGTTTATAAAAAATAAGAATATACAAAACCTAAAAAGAAAAAGATCTGGTATAAACAGAAAAAATATCCATTCTGGAATTTTTCTTAATAGAAATGAAAGAATATTACCATTTGATGACAAGATAAAAAAGAAATTATATAATTTTTTATTAAAAACTAATATATCACTCTATCCTAATTTAGATGCTATATATGACAAATTATCTAAATGGCTTAAACTCTCTAAAAATCAAATTTTTATAACTGACGGTTTGGATGGAGCGGTAAGATTAATGTTTAGATGTTATACTAAAGAAAAAAAATCAAATGTCATATTTCCAAAACCAAGTTTCGCTATGTATGATGTTTATTCAAAGATGTTTGGAGTTAAATCTAAATATATTAATTACAATAATAAATTTGAACTTAAAGTTGATCAAATTTATAAACTTGCAGATAATAACACTTCTATTATTTTTTTACCGAACCCAAATATGCCTATAGAAAGTTTTTTGAATGAAGATGATATAGAAAAAATTGCAAGATTTTGTGAAAAGAAAAAAATTATTCTTTTTATTGATGAAGTATATTTTCATTTTAATGATCAATCATCTATTAAACTTATTAAAAAATATAGAAATATGTACGTATCTAGATCATTTTCAAAAGCTTTTGGGCTTGCAGGTGTTAGATTTGGATATTTAATTAGTAATAATAAGAATATTTTATATGTTTCTAAATCTAGGTCTGGATATGAATGCAATTCACTAAGTGCAAATGTTGCTTTATTTTTTATTTCAAATATTCATATTATGAAAAATTATGTAAAAGAAATAAAAATGGGTATGATATACCTGAAACAGCAATTAGATAAATTAGATATTAGTTATAATGGTGGAAATTATGGTAATTTTTTATTTATATCATTAAAAAATAAAAAATTATCTAAATCAATTGTTAATCATCTTATAAAAAAAAATATCTTCGTAAGAGATGGTTGGCATTATCCATATAACAATGGATTCTCAATTTCTAGTTCTTCAAAAAATATTATGAAAATTTTTATTAAAGAATTGAAGTGTTTTTTGAATAAATAAATGAAAACAGATATTATTGTATTAGGTGCCGGCGTTATAGGACTATCTATTTCCTATTATCTTTCATCTAAAAAATATTCAGTAGTTCTTATTGAACAAGAAGATAAATTTGGCAAACATACATCTTCTAGAAATACCGAAGTAATACATGCTGGAATTTATTATCCTCACGGATCTCTTAAAAATAAATTTTGTCATAGAGGAAAAAAATTAATTTATGATTTTTGTGAAAAACATAAAATTAAATATAATAAAAGAGGAAAAATATTTATCGCAAATAATAATGAAGAAATATCTAATTTAGATGTTATATTAAATCATGCTAAAAAAAATGGATTAAATGATATTATTGAATTAGATCATAAAGAAATTAATAATTTAGAACCTAATATTAAAAGTAAATGTGGATTATTATCTCCTTCATCTGGAGTAATTGATTCTTACAAATTTATGGAAATTTTACTTGATATTTCTAATGATAATAATATTAATTATGTACCTAATCATAAATTAGTTTCCGCTGAAAAAAAAAATAATAAATGGAAAACCATTATTAAAAATGATAATGAAACTTTTGATCTTGAATCTAAAATAATTATAAATTCATCAGGACACAATGCAATTGACTTATTTAAAAATTTATTTTTTCAAGACAATTTACCAGAAAATTATCCAGTAAAAGGTTGTTATTTAAGATATTTTGGTAAGTCACCTGTTTCTCATATAATCTATCCTTCTTTAATTCCAGGAAATATTCTTCCTAGGGTTGATGCAACACCAGATGTAAATGATAATTTAAGATTTGGTCCAAACGTAGAATATGTTTCAAGTAATTTTGATTATAGTATTAATGATAATTTAATTGATTTAATGTTTCCAGAAATTATTAAATATATTCCAAAAATAGAAAAACAAAAATTGTCTATTGATCTTGCTGGAGTTAGACCAAAAATAAAAGTAAAAGGAAAATTATTTGATGACTTTATTTTTAATTGGTTTGATAACAATAATTGGTTAAATTTATGGGGAATTGACTCTCCTGGTTTTACAGCATCCTTAGCTATAGGTGAACATATTTTAAATGAAGTTGAAAGCAGAGTCTGATTTTTTTTATTAAATTTCAAATATTCTAAAATTAATGTATAGGTTACATAATGCTTAGAGTTTTAATTATAGGAGCTGGTATGTATGTATCCGGCAGAGGCACCTCATCTTATGGTACAATTCTGCCATCCTTATTAGAATCATATAAAGAAGGAAAAATATCAAAAATAGGAATAGTTACAACAAATAAATTGACTGCATTAAATGCTAAAAGGACATTTAACGAACTTACTAAAAAAATGTCATTAAAAGTTGATTTTGATTATTTTCCAAATCAAAATATAAAATCTTACCTATCTGCTATTAAGGTATTTAAACCTGATGCATCTGTAGTATGTGTTCCAGATCATTTACATTCTAAAATATCAATAGATATAATGAATAAAGGCGTTCATACTTTAGTTGTTAAACCTATGACTACTAACATTTTGGATGCAAAACTTATGATCAAAGCAGCAAAAAAAAATAAAGTTATTGGTCAAGTAGAATTTCATAAGCGTTTTGACGAATCAAATATTACTATGAAAGATATCATTTCTAGGGGTAAATTAGGAAATTTACTTTACGCAGTTATAGAATATAGCCAGCAAAAAATAATTCCTACTAAAATATTTAAAAAATGGTCTTATAAAACTAATGTATTCCAATATCTAGGTATTCATTATGTAGATTTGCTCCAATGGGCTACTAATTATAAACCTATTAGAGTTACAGCTTGGGGTCAAAAAAAATTTCTAGTTTCTAAAGGAATAAATACTTGGGATTCAATGCAAGTAAATATTGAATGGTCAGGAAACAATAATCAATTTGTTTCTAGCCACATAACTAATTGGATAGATCCTAATACTAGTAGTGCAATTTCAGATCAAAAGATAAATATTGTTGGAACTAATGGCAGATATCAATCAGATCAAAAAAATAGAGGAATACAAGTTGTCACAGATAAAAACGGCGTTAGCGACATTAACCCATATTTTACTGGTGCTTATTTATCAGATATTAATAAAAAAAAGATACTAAATTTTGATGGGTATGGCGTAAGAAGTATAAAAAATTTTATCAATAATGTTCATAATCTAAAAAATAATAAAACCAATTTAAGATACATCAGTCTAAATAGCTCATCTTTTGTTCAATGTATTTATTCTACTGCTGTTGTAGAGGCAGCAAAAGAAAGCATAATGAATAATAATAAAACTATTAAGATAAAACTATGAAACATATTAGATACAAAAATTTACTAACCTTTTCTAAAAAAATACTAATCAATGAGGGATTAAATAATTTCTCCAGTAATTCCGTTTCTGAAGCTTTGTGTTTAGCATCCTTAAGAGGAGTTGATTCGCATGGTATTAATCTTTTGACTCATTATGTAAATTCAGCAAAATATGGAAGAAAGAATAAAAATCCAAATTTTAAATTTAATTTAGTTTTTCCGTCCTTTGGGGTTCTTGATGCAGATAATGGCTTTGGAATAGCAGCGGGTTATAAAGCTATTAATTATGGAATTAAAATAGCTAAAAAAAATGGAATATCAGCAGTTGCGGTAAAAAATTCAAGTCATTGTGGTTCACTTGCTAGCATAGCTCTGAATGCTGCTAAAAAAGATTTTATAGTTTTTGCTTTTACTCACGCAGATTCATTATTACTTTCATTTAATGGAAAAAAACCATATTTTGGTACTAATCCGATATGCTTTGCTGCACCTAGGATTGAATCTGAACCTTATTGCTTAGATATGTCTTCAAGTAAAATTTCATGGAATAAACTTTTAAACTATAAAAATAATAAAAAAATATTACCAAAAAATACTGCAGCTGATAAAAATGGAAAAATAACTATCAATCCAAATTTAGCAGCATCTTTATACCCAATTGGCGATTATAAAGGTTTTGGAATAGCTTCAATGGTAGAAATATTATGCGGAATTTTTAATGGAATGAAATTTGGAACTTCAATGATTCCAATGTATAATACAAATTTGAATAAATCAAGAAATTTGGGGCAATTTTATATTTTAATGAAACCGAATGCAGTTATACCAAAAAATCAATTTAAGAAGTATTTACAAAAAATGTCTAATGAAGTTAGAAAACAACCAGCTAAAGGTGCTAAAAAAGTTATGATGCCAAATGATAAGGAAATTAAAACTTCTAAAATAAGATTAAAAAATGGCATACCAATAAATAAATTATTAAAAGATCAATTAGATAATCTTTCAAGCGATTATAAAGTTAAAATAAGCTATATCTAATAATATGGTTGAAGTATCAATAATCATAAGAACAAAAAATGAAGAAAGATGGATTTCTAGTTGTTTACAAAAAATATTTGAACAATCTTTTAAAAATTTTGAAGTTATTATTGTAGATAATTATAGCTCAGATAAAACTTTAAGAAAAATTAAGAATTATAATATTAAAAAAATTCTTAAAATTAAAAATTATACACCAGGCAAATCATTAAATTTAGGTATTAAAAACTCATCTGGTAAATATATTGTTATTATATCAGCTCATTGTTTGCCTAAAAATAATTTATGGTTAGAAAAACTAGTTAAATCTATTAAATCTAATAAAAAAATTGCAGGAGTATATGGAAGGCAGGAACCAATGTCTTTTTCATCACCTTCGGATAAAAGAGATTTAATGATAGTTTTTGGCTTAGACAAAAAAATACAAAAAAAAGATAGTTTTTTTCATAATGCTAATTCAATAATAAAAAAAAATCTTTGGCAAAAAATTCGATTTGATGAAAATGTTACAAACATTGAGGATAGAATTTGGGCAAAAGATCAATTAAATAAAGGACATACCATAATGTATGAACCTCAGGCAAGCGTTTATCATTATCATGGCATTCATCATGGAGGAGATGCTCAAAGACTCGATCGAACAATTAATGTTATTGAAAAAAATAATATCAATTACAAATCTGGAAAAATAGATCCAAATAAAATTAATATAGTTGCAATCATTCCGTTAAAAGGAGAAACTAATTTCATTAACGATATTCCTCTTTTATCTTTTACTATAAATTCAATTAAAAAATCTAAATATGTTAATAAGATAATTGTTTCTACAGATAATAAAAAAACAGCAAAAATAGCAAATGAATCAGGTGCTGAAACTCCTTTTTTACGACCAAAAATTTTATCAGAAGGATCTGTTAATTTAGAACAGGTTCAACAATATTCATTAGATCAAATTGAAAAAATTGGTATATTTCCAGATTTAATCTTTCACCTTGAAGAAACTTTTCCTTTTAGACCTGATGGATTTATAGATTCAATGATAAATAATCTTTTAGTAGATGGTTACGATTCAGTCGTAGCAGCTAGAAGAGAAACTGGTTGGATATGGCAAGAAAACGCTAGAGGTTATTTGGATAGAATTGATAGTGGAGATGTTCCAAGAGAATTTAAAGAACAATCATTTGTGGGTTTGCATGGCTTAGGTTGCGTTACTCATCCTGAATTTGTTAGAAAAGGTAATTTATTAGGCAATAAAACTGGATTATTTAAGATTGATAATTTTATCTCTTCATTTGAAGTTAGAGATGAGAATTCATCATTTATTGCATCACAATTAATTTAGTTTTTAGTAAAAATATATTAAGAATATATAATATGAAAAAGAAATTTTTAATCATTACTGGAGATTTATTAAAACACAAATACTTTGCAATTCAAATAATAAAAAGAATACCTAATACATATGTTTTTTTCGAAAGATACCCTGATGAAATTAATAAGAATTATACAAATGATACAAGTAACATAATAAAAAAACATTTTAATGAAGTAATAAAAACTGATAAAAAATTTTTTAATAAATACGTAAATAGAAATAAATCATTTTTAACTTCAAAAACTAAATTTGAATTCAAAAAAGGAAAGATTAATTCAAAAATAGTATTAAAAAAAATAACTGAAATGAATCCCTCACTAATTATTGTTAATGCAGTTTCAGTTATTAAGGGAGATTTATTGAAAAAATATAATAATAAAATTATAAATTTTCATGCTGGATTATCTCAGTATTATAGAGGAGCGGGTTGTAATGTTTGGGCAATTTACTATAAAAAAATTGAAAATATAGGAATAACTTTTCATGTAGTTAATAGTAAAATTGATGAAGGCTCAATTATTGCTCAAGCTAAACCTAAATTAACGAAAAATGATAATAGTCATACTATAGGTTGTAAAAATACTATTCTAGCAAGTAATTTAATTATAAAAATTATTAAATATTTTAATAAATTCAATTTATTGCCTCCTTTAACTAAGATAAGAAAAAAAAATTTTATACATTGTTACAAAAGAGACTTTAATAAAAATATAGTATTAGAAGTAAATAAGATATTAAATTCTGGTATAATAAACAAACATATAAAGAAACAAAAATATTCTAAAATTATAAGCTTATAAGATTTGCATTTATGGTTTTAAATTATTAATTTAAAAAAATGAAAAAAACTGTCGCTTTAATATTTGATAAAAATCAAGCTGATTTACTAATTAGAAAAGTACCAAGCAAAATTAATATTTATCCTATGACTCCAGACGTATTTTTTTATCTTAGATCTAAAAAAATTAAAAAAATTATAAATCCATTTAATTTAAATTACGATTTAATAAATAGGAAAATTGTAAATGAATTAATGAATATAGAAAATAACTTTGAAAGTACATTAAATAGAAAAAAAGATATTCCTGATTATAATAGAGAATCTATAAAAAACATTTTTCATGTTTTTGCTTCTTCCTCTTTATTTTTATGGTTTAAAATTAACGAATTTAATTCTTTTTATATATATAATGAAAATAAATGGGAAATAACTAATAATAAAAAAATAGTTTTTTTGAATTTAAACAAATATATTTATAAACATTTAATTGTTTCATTTAATTTAGTTGAATACAAAAGTAATTTTTTTAGTAAATTAGCATTTACATTTATTAACAATTATAATTTATCTCGCCTTAAAAAGAATGTTATTTTAACTTCAGG
>MDTG01119047.1_pt1 | contig 42024 bp, 32 predicted proteins | sample 811421 | NCBI WGS metagenome assembly MDTG01 (sample SAMN05326645, study PRJNA326480) | marine metagenome | isolation source: seawater | place: Pacific Ocean: South East | collected 2011 | reverse complement strand
CGCCGCCAAAGCCGGTGCCGGCCGGAAGCACGCAGCCCATCAGGACTTCCGACACGTCGTTGCCGTCGATACCCGAATCCTCGATCACCGCGCGAATGGCCGCGGCGCCAAGCTCCGGGGATGAAACGGGCGAGAATTGTCCCTGGAACGCGCCGATCGCGGTGCGGCGCGCGGCGGTGATGACGATCGAATCGGTCATGGTCGTGAATCCGTGATTGAAAACCGTCATATTATCGCAGGTCCCGGCAACGCTGGCCGAATGTCCCGGCGCAGTGCAAAAACATGACGAAGTATGCGGTGGGGGGACGTCGGCGCCGTTTCCGATCAGGGTCGAAAAGCCAGGGCGGCCCTCATCAGGACCAGGGCTGTTTCAGGGATTCGTTCCTGCAGGTTGCGGTGAAATCAGGCGTTCACCGGCCAGAAATGGACCACGGCGAAGCTGGTGACGACCATCAGGATCAGGTTCAGCGGCGCGCCGACCCTCGGGAAGTCGGAGAATCGCAGCACACCGGTGCCGAAGATCATGGTGTTTGTCTGGTAGCCGACCGGCGTCAGGAAACTGTTGGACGCGGCGAACATCACGGCGATGGTCAGTGCGATCGGGTTCAGCTCCAGCATCTGGGACAGCGAAATCGCGACCGGCACCAGTATGACCACCGAGGCGTTGTTGCTCAGGATACTGGTCAGCAGCGCGGTGGCGGCGTACAGCGCCATGACGACGTAGACCGGGTCCCAGTTGACCGCATAGACGGCCAGCAGCGAACTGAGCCACGCGGCCGCGCCGGACTTGGTCATGGCTATCCCCAGCGGGATGATGCCGGCAAGCAGGAAGATCACGTCCCACGAGACGTCTTCGTACATGTCGGTCTTGCCGATGCATCCGGTCGCGAACATCGCGATCACGCCGGCGATCGCCGTCAGCACGATAGGCATCGGCGTCAGTGCCGCCAGGCCCACCACGGCGGCAACAATGCCGCCTGCCACCAGCATGCGCCGGGTATCGAAATCGTCCTTGTATTCGTCGAGCACGACGATATCGGTGTTGCGATGCAGGCGGGCCAGGGCGGTCTTGGAAATCTCCAGCAGCACGATCTCCCCGACGTGAAGCTTTTCCTGGCCGAGGCGACGTGAACGGACGGTCTTGGTATCGAGTCCTATCAGTCGCGCCTGGTAGCGCTTCCAGAAATCCACCGCGCGCGCGGTGCGGCCGTTGAACAGCCCACGGTTGCGCAGCAGGATGGGGACGAGCTGACCGTCGCTGCGCGCCTTGCGCGTGTCGCCGAAATCCGACAGGACATCGACGTGATTCTCCTTTATCAGGTCCATGATCTGGCGCACCGTAGCGCTTGCCATGATGATGTCGCCGGACTCGATCGGCGTGGTCCGTGCGCGCTTGATCCAGGTCTGTTCGGCGCGCGTGAGCTTCATGATCTCGGCGCCCGCATGGGCTTCGAACTTGGCGTCCTGCAGGGTCTTGCCGACCAATGGGCTGTCGTTGGGAACGCTCAGTTCGATAATGAAGCTTTCTTCTTCCTCCTGCTGCAGCGGGCGTGCATCGCTGGATGGCAGCAGCCACCGACCCAGGGTGAGGAAGTACAGGACGCCGACGCCGAGCACGATGAGGCCCAGGTGCGCAAATTCGAACATGTCCAATTCACGCCCGACGCGCGGATCCTCGGCCAGGATGGCTGACGCCAGGATATTGGTGGAGGTCCCGATCAGCGTCAGCGTGCCGCCGAGCATGCCGAAGAAGCTCACGGGCATGAGCACCCGCGAGGCGCGCAGCTTGCTACGTCGGGCCATGTCGAGCACCAGCGGAATCGATATCGCAACCGCCGCGGTGTTGTTGATGAACCCCGAGACCAGTCCGACCATGATTCCGATCACGATGATCTGTCGCACCTCGGAATTGCCCACCAGCGGAAACAGTCGCTTGCCGATCATGTGAATGAGGCCGGATCGCTGGATGCCGCCGGACAGGATGAACATGCACAGCACCGTGACCGTTGCAGTGCTTGAAAGGCCGGACAGGCTCTCGGAGACGTTCGGAAAAGCCGATTTGAGATCGACGCCACGCTCGAGCAGCCACTCGGAGTGGAACAGGATGGGAATGGCCATCACGGTGACGAGAATCGCCAGCGCGGTCACGTCAACGGGCAGCTTCTCGGTCGCGAACAGGTAAAGGGCGCAACCGATGATCACGAACACCACGGCGATTTCAACAGTCATGGAAATGACCCGATCGTCGATTCAGAGAGGAGTGTAGCGGCTTTGCAGGAGCGCGTCGCGGTCCTTCGGTACCGCCCGGTTCCCGCCGGGCGGGAGGAGAGCTCGTCACTTCAGCCGCGCTCGTGGACCAGTTCGCGCCCGATCAGCATGCGCCGGATCTCGTTGGTCCCGGCACCGATATCATAGAGCTTGGCGTCGCGCAGCAGTCGGCCGGTAGGGTATTCGTTGATGTAGCCGTTGCCGCCCAGGGCCTGGATGGCCTCCAGCGCAACGTTGACCGCGCTGGTCGACGAGTGAAGCAGGCAGGCCGCGGCGTCGATTCGCGATTTTTCCCCCGCATCGTAGGACTGGGCGGTCTGGTAGGCGAAGCCTCGCGACGACTGCAATGCCGCGTACATGTCGCCGATCTTGGCCTGCATCAGGCCGAAATCGCCCAGCCGCCGATCGAACTGCTTGCGCTCGCGCACGTAAGGCAGGACCTGGTCGAGGCAGGCCTGCATGATGCCGATGGGGCCGCCGGAAAGCACCAGCCGTTCCGAATTAAGGCCCGACATCAGGATCTTCACGCCGTGATGGACTTCGCCCAGCACGTTGGCGTCGGGAATCTCGCAGTTGTCGAATACCAGTTCGCAGGTATTGGAACCCCGCATGCCCAGCTTGTCGAGCTTCTGCGCCTTGGAAAAGCCCTTCATGCCGTCCTCGACGATGAAGGCGGTCATGCATTTCGAGCCCGCGTCCTTGCCCGCGGTGCGCATGTAAACCACCGCCACGTCGCATTCCGGCCCGTTGGTGATCCACATCTTCGAGCCGTTGGCCACCCAGACGTCGCCGTGCTTCTCTGCCCGGCAGGCCATGGAGCCGACCACGTCGGAACCCGCGCCGGGCTCCGACATCGCCAGCGCGCCCTTGAACTGGCCCGAGACCAGCCCGGGCACGAATCGTTCGCGTTGATCCTCATTGCCGTTGCGATAGAGGTTGTCCAGGCACAGGTTCGAGTGGGCGCCGTACGAGAGCCCGACCGATGCCGAAGCCCGGGAGATCTCCTCCATTGCGACAAGGTGAGCCAGGTAGCCCATGTCCGAGCCGCCCAGAGCCTCGGGGATCGTGATCCCCAGCAGCCCCATTTCGCCGAGCGCGGTCCACAGCTCCTGCGGAAACTCGTTGGTCTCGTCGATGTCCGCGGCGCGCGGCGCGATCGATTCCTCGGCGAAGCGCCGAACGGATTCGCGCAGCAGTTCGATGTCTTCTGATAATTTCACTGTCATGGCCTGTCAGCAGCAGTTGAATTCAGGCGGAAAAGCATCAACCACGAAGAACACGAAGAAAATAGGATCGAGAAAACCGGATCAATTTGACAGTTGCCGGCTCGAGACTGGCGTTTCCAGTGTTCTGCCTTCCCCGGTTTTGATCTTGCCGTGCTTATACCTTCGTGCCCTTCGTGGTTGGATCGCCTTTGACTCTAATCCGGCATGCTACCCGCCATCAATGATTTCCGCGTTCGCGGCCCGGGAAGCGGTGGGCGCGGCCCATGAACGGGAGCTTGAGCTTGCCGATGGTGGTAATGCGCTCCTCGGCCATGCGGTCGGCCGCCTTCCAGCTGGGAATGTTGTCGCGCTCGGCGATCTGGAAGATCTTCGAGACGTTGTAGTAGATCGTGCGCATCATGCGCTTGGCGCGTTCGCGGTTGTAGCCCTCGAACTCGATGGATACGTTCATCAGGCCGCCGGCGTTGACCGCATAATCGGGCGCGTAGATGATGCCGCGCGCTTCGAGCTCGTTACCGCACTCGTCGGTGGCCAGCTGGTTGTTGGCCGCCCCGCAGACGATCTTGAACTTGAACCGCGGAATGGTCTGCTCGTTGACGATCGCGCCCAGCGCGGTAGGGCAGAACACGTCGGCATCGACCTCGTAGATGTCGTCCAGACCCACCGCTTCGCAGCCCAGTTCGACGCACTGCTTGACCGCCTCGTCATTGATGTCGGTGACGAAGACCTTGGCGCCTTCGTTGCGCAGCAGCTTGACCAGTTCGAAGCCGACGTGACCGACGCCCTGGATGGCGTAGCTGTAGTCGCCGACTTCCTCGTTGCCGAACTTGTGCTGAAGGCTCGCACGAATGCCCTGCAGCGTGCCGAACGCGGTGAACGGCGAAGGGTCGCCGGAACCGCCGTGGACCTGGTGTACACCGACGCAGTTGTCCGTTTCCTGGAAGACGTATTCCATGTCGTTGACGTCGATGCCGACGTCTTCCGCCGTGATGTAGCGGCCGTTGAGCGAATCGATGAACCGTCCGAAGGAGCGGAACAGGGCCTCGGACTTGTCGGTGCGCGGATCGCCGATCAGCACCGACTTGCCGCCGCCCAGGTTCAGTCCGGCCACGGCCGCCTTGTAAGTCATGCCGCGCGACAGGCGCAGCACGTCGTCCAGCGCTTCCTGCTCTGTCGCGTAAGGCCACATCCGCAGGCCGCCCAGGGCAGGGCCCAGGGTGGTGTTGTGAATGGCGATGATGCCCTTGAGGCCGGCATCCTTGTTGTGGCAGAAAACGACCTGCTCGTGCTCGGTCGTGTGGATGGTTTCAAAAAGATTCATTCAATCCTCCAGGCTTCGCGCTTCTTGCGGCGCGAATTGTGAAAACTCATTTAACCGGCCCCCGAGAACCGGCGGGGATAAAAAGTCGTGCGTGTGGACAGCTAGACTCAGCGGCGTATTTTAGCGGATTTGACGACTGCCGATGCCGGGGCGGAAGCTTCGCGGATTCGATGCTCGGAACGTGGCCCGACCAGGTGGTTGCAGTACAATCGAAAGGTGTTGCAAATTGCTGGTTTCCCGACACTTGATCGATATCAATGCGGTGTGATCAACAAAACATTAGCTTGCGGTAATATTCAACCAGACCTCAGCCGGAGCGCCGTGCATGGAACTTGATCCTCTGCTTCTGTCCCGAATTCAGTTCGCTTTCGTGGTCTCCTTCCACGCGATCTTCCCGGTGTTCACGATCGGGCTGGCGGCCTGGATCGCGGTGCTGGAGGCGCTCAACTATCGCCGACCCGATCCGGTGCGGGAAAAGCTCAGCCAGTTCTGGATCAAGATCTTCGCGCTGGTTTTCGGCATGGGCGTGGTCTCGGGTATCGTCATGGCGTTCCAGTTCGGCACCAACTGGTCGAACTTCTCCTACGCCGCCTCGAACTTCATGGGCCCGGTGCTCAGCTACGAGGTGGTCACGGCATTTTTCCTCGAGGCCACGTTCCTGGGCGTGCTGCTGTTCGGGCGCGACAAGGTGCCGCGCGGGGTTCATCTTCTGGCCGCCTGCATGGTTGCCCTGGGGACGTTCATTTCGTCGTTCTGGATCCTGTCGGCCAACAGCTGGTTCCATACCCCGGCGGGCGTCGAGCTGGTCGACGGTCATTTCCAGGTCACGTCGTGGTTGCAGGCCATCTTCAACCCGTCGCTGCCGTTCCGCTTTGCCCACATGGCGCTGGCCTCCTTCATTACCGGCGGATTCGTCGTGGTAGCGGTCAGCGCCTGGTACCTGCTGCGCCGGCGCAATCCGCGATCCAGCCGCATGGCGTTGAAGATGACCGTGGTCATGCTTGCCGTGGCCACGCCGCTCCAGCTGTTCGTCGGCGACCTGCACGGGCTCAACACGCTGGAACATCAGCCGATCAAGGTCGCGGCGATGGAAGGGCACTGGGAAACGAAAAAGGGCGCGCCGCTGGTGCTGTTCGGCTTGCCGGACTCGGAGGCCGAAAAGAACCACTTCGAAGTCGCGATTCCATACCTGGGCAGCCTGATCCTGACCCACAGCCTGGACGGCGAGGTCCAGGGTCTCAAGTCGGTGCCGTCCGAAGACCGGCCGCCGGTGGCGATCGTGTTCTGGAGTTTCCGGATCATGGTGGCGATCGGCCTGGTTTTCATTCTGCTGTCGTGGGCGGCGCTGGTCCAGATGCTGCGCGGCCGCCTGTTCGAGTCCCGGCCCCTCCTGACCGCGTTGTCGTGGTCGTACCCGCTGCCGTTCATTGCGGTGGTCGCGGGCTGGTTCGTCACCGAGATCGGGCGCCAGCCGTGGGTGGTCTACGGCATGATGCGGGTATCCGAGGCACTGACGCCGTCGCTCACCGGCGGCATGGCGCTGGCGACACTGATCGGCTATTTCGCGGTCTATGCCGTGGTGTTCGGCGCGGGCGTGTACTACCTGCGCCGCGTGATCCTGGATGGGCTGGAGCCCATAGAGAGCGCCCGGGATTCGGATTCGGCGCGGCCCAAGCGGCCGCTTTCGGCCCTGAATACCGGTTTTGACGGCGAAGCACAGGCGACGAGGAGCTGAACGATGGAAAATATCGACCTGACCCTGATCTGGGTTGCCATCATCGGTCTGGCAGTCTTCATGTACGTGCTCATGGACGGATTCGACCTGGGAGTCGGCGTGCTGTTTCCGTTCGCGCCCGACGACGAGTCCCGCGACCTGATGATGAATTCGGTGGCGCCGGTCTGGGATGGCAACGAAACGTGGCTGGTCCTGGGCGGCGCGGGCCTGCTGGCCGCGTTCCCGCTGATCTACTCGGTATTCCTGCCGGCGCTCTACATCGGCGTGTTCCTGCTGCTGGCCGGCCTGATCTTTCGCGGCATCGCGTTCGAGTTCAGGTTCAAGTCCACCGCGTCGAAGCACTGGTGGGACAAGTCGTTCAACATCGGCTCGACCGTCGCCGCCTTCGCCCAGGGCGCCGTCATCGGCGCCTACATCCAGGGCTTCGAGGTGGTGGACATGAAGTACGTCGGCGGCGCCTTCGACTGGCTGACGCCGTTCACCGTGATGACGGGCCTGGGGGTCGTCACCGGCTATGCGCTGCTGGGCGCGACCTGGACGGTGCTCAAGACCGAGGGCAGGACACGGGACTGGGCATTCAGGATGAGCGAACGCCTGTTGCTGGGCGTTTTCGGCTTCTTCATCGTGGTCAGCTTGTGGACGCCGCTGACCAAGCCTTTCGTCTATGACCGGTGGATGGACAACGTCGCGTGGCTCTGGGTGTTTCCGTTGTTCACCGCGGTCGTCAGCCTGTGGGTCTGGCGCAGCATTCGGCGCCGGCACGAGATCATCCCGTTCGTCGGATCGATGCTGCTGTTCGCGTTCTTCTACGTCGGCATTCTCATTTCGATGTGGCCATACGCAGTGCCACCGGATTACACCTTCTGGGATGCCGCATCCGATCCGGGCAGCCAGCTGTTCCTGCTGCTCGGCGTGCTGTTCCTGATCCCCGTGATTCTTGCCTATACGGCCTTCAACTACTGGGTTTTCCGCGGCAAGGTCAAGCCGGGTGGCGGCTACCATTGAGCGCGATCTGAAAGCGGACGGCGATGCCTGGCTGAAGCGGCAGGCGCCGGGCTGGCTGGTTCCGGGCATGACCCTGATCTCGGCCCTGGACGCCGGGATCGTCATTGCGCAGGCGTGGTTGATAGCGGCGCTGGCGGCCGGGGCATTCATCGAACGCCAGCCGCTCGCGGCCCTGATGCCGATGATGTGGCTGTTGTTGCTGGTCCTGGTGTTGCGCGCCCTGTCCGGCGGAATTCGCCAATGGCTGGCCGGCCGCGCTTCGGTCCGGGTCCGGTACGAAATTCGCGCCGGACTGCTCCGCCGGTTCGAAAAGACCGGTCCGGCGAATCTGCCGCCGGACGGGGAATCGATTGCCGCGTTCGACGAGCAGGTCGAAGCCTTCGACGGGTTCTACAGCAGGTTTCTTCCGCAGAGAATCAGCGCCACCGTGGTGCCGCTGGCGATCCTCGTCTTCGCGTTCGCCACCGACTGGCTGGCCGGCTTGCTGTTGCTGCTGACCGCGCCGCTGATCCCGCTGTTCATGATCCTGATCGGCATCGGCGCCGAGAAGCTCGCGCGCGAACAGTTCCGCAGCCTGGCCAGGCTGGGCGGCTGGTTTCTCGACCAGGTCCGCGGGGCGGCGACGATTCGCCTTTTCCGTGCAGAGGACCAGGCCCGGCGCCAGGTCGAGCGGCGCACGGATGCGCTTCGCCGCGAGACCATGCGCGTGCTGCGCCTGGCGTTCCTGTCCTCGGCCGTGCTTGAATTCTTCTCCGCGGTGGCCATTGCCAGTCTCGCGATCTATATCGGTCTCGGACTGCTCGGTTACCTGACGTTCGGCCCCGCGCCCGATCTGACCCTCCAGAGCGGACTTTTTCTGCTGCTGCTCGCGCCCGAGTTCTTTCAGCCGCTCCGGGCGCTTTCGCAGGGCTGGCACGATCGGGCAGACGCCGCCGCGGCGGCCGGTGAAGTGCGCCAGCTACTGACGCTGCCGCCGGCGCGTCCCCGCGCCGAGGACGGGATTGCCCCCGAAGCGCCTCGCCAGTGCAAGGTCGAGCTGCGCGGCGTGAGTTTTGCCCATCCGGACAAAGCCCCGCTGCTGCGCGACCTGGACCTGGAGATCGAGCCCGGCCTGAAGATCGCGCTGGTCGGGCCCAGCGGAAGCGGCAAGAGCAGCCTGATTTCAATGCTCGCGGGCTTCGCCGAGCCCTCATCCGGTGACATCCTGCTCGACGGGCAGCCGCTCGCGCGCTTCAGTGATGCCGCTCTGCGCGATCACGTCGCATGGCTGGGCCAGCGACCCGTGCTGTTTGCCGGCACGATTGCCGAAAACATCGCGCTGGGGTGGGAATCAGCATCACGCGAACAGATCGCGCGCGCTGCCGATCAGGGCGGTGTCGGCGAGTTCGCCGACCGGCTCCCGGAAGGCCTCGATTCGCCGGTCGGCGAGAACGGTTACGGGCTCTCGGGGGGACAGGCGCAGCGCGTCGCGCTGGCGCGGGCGCTGCTTCGCCCGCGACCGCTGGTGCTGCTGGACGAGCCCACGGCCAACCTGGACGGCGCGTCCGAAGCCCTGGTGCTGCAGGCGCTGGAGAATATGCTGTCGGAGCGCAGCGCAACGGTCATCTGTGCGGCGCATCGTGCCGCCACCATGGCCTGGGCCGATCGAATTCTCGCGATCGAGCAGGGGAACCTGAAATGGCTGCGCTGATTCGACTGCTGTGGCCCGGCGGCGCGACCGCGCGCTGGATGCTGATTTCGGCTTCGATGGCGCTGGCCGCGGTGGTGCTCGGTGTCGTTCTGCTGGCGGTCTCCGGCTGGTTGATCGCGGCCAGCGCGCTGGCCGGCATCGGCGCTCTGGCCGTGCTGGATATCTTCGCCCCCGGGGCGATCATCCGGGCGGCAGCCGTCGGCCGAACGGCGACCCGCTACCTCGAGCGACTGCTGGGCCACGAAGCCACTTTCCGACAGCTGACCGAAATACGCATTCGAGCCTTTTCACGCTTGCTGGCCATGCCGGTTGAACGGCTGGAGGCGCTGGGGCGCGGCGACACGCTTACCCGCCTGACGCGAGACGTGGACGTACTCGATCACATGTTCCCGCGGCTCGTACTGCCCAGCGTCGCGGCGTCAGGCGCGACGCTGCTGGCGGTCGTCGTGGCGCTGGTTCTGGCGCCTCCGGCAGGGGTCGCACTTGTTGCAAGTCTCGCCGGGGGCGGCACGCTGGTTCTGATCGTCGGCGTCGGAATGGCGCGCGGTCCGGGCCGAATGCTGGCGCAGGCGACGCCCCGGATGCGTTCGGCAACCGCCGAATGGCTGCAGGGCCTGGCCGAACTGATCAGCGTAGGGCAGGCAGGGCGGCGTGCGCGCGACGTGATGCTTCGCGTCGAGGAGCACTTGCGCGCCCAGCTTGCCCAGCGGCGTGTCGAGGCCATGATGCAGGCCGGCCTGGCGCTGGCCGGCTACCTGGGTTTCTGGCTGGTGCTGTTGATCGGGCTGAAACTTCATGTTGATGGCCTGCTGAGCGCACCGGTGGCCGCCGGCCTTGCGCTGGCATGCCTGGCGCTGGTCGATGCGTGGCTGCCGCTCGCGGCCAGCTGGAGCTTCTTCGAGACCTGTCGCCAGGCCGCCGGGCGAATCGATGCGCTGGGCGGCTCGGCTTCGCCGCGGCCCGGTGCGATTCGCGAGTTGCCGGATTTCAGCGTGACCGTGCGCGATCTCGCGTTCCGCTATCCCGGCGCCGTCGACCCGGTGGTTTCGAGTTGCGATCTCGATATCGCCCAGGGCGAACACATGCTCGTTCAAGGGCCCAGCGGCGCGGGAAAAACGACCCTTGGCAAGCTGCTGGCCGGAGTCCTCACGCCCGACAGCGGGACGGTGTCGCTGGGCGGCATCGACCTGCGTCGCCTCGACGAGACTTTTCTGCGCGGCCAGGTCGGCTTTCTTTCCCAGAGCCCGATGCTGTTCAACGACACGCTGGCGACAAATCTTCGGCTGGGCGCGCCTGCCGCCACCGACGACCAGGTGCTGCTAGTGCTCGAGGCAGTGGGCCTTTCGGGATTCGTCGACGACCTGCCGAATCGCCTCGAAAGCTGGATCGGCGAGCACGGCCGCGACGTCTCGGGCGGAGAAGGGCGCAGGCTCGCGCTGGCCAGGCTGCTGCTGGCCGACTTCCCGGTGTTGATACTCGACGAGCCGATGGCCGGGGTGGACGCTGCCACGGCCGCGGCGATATCGGAGAGACTGGCGCCGCTGCTGGCTGGCCGGAGCGTCGTCGTGTTGTCGCACGATCCGCTCGTGCTGCCAGCGTATGATCGGCGCTACAGCTTCACCGGCGGCCGAATCGCGCCGGCCTGAAGCCCGCTGCCGCGGTTGGACTCAGTCGGTCGCCGGAAGCTGCACCCTCACGCTGAACGCGCCGCGCAGTTCGCCCGGCGCGAAACCCGTGGCCTGATCCTCGGGATAAAGGCGCTGGATGGTTTCCCGCAGGTCGGGCGCGATGTTCTCGCCGTGGCAAAGAACGCACTGCGGGCCGGTCGGAATGGCCTTCATGTATCGGCCGACCCGTCCGCCGTCGGTCGTTTCGACCTGCCATTCCTCGAGCCCTGCCGGATCGGTCCCGTGGCTCAATCCGCGCTCGAACCGTTGCAGGACCGAGGTTTCCCAATCGTCCGGCGCATTGTCGGGGTTGCGGACGCGCAGTGCCGTTCGTCCGACCTCGAAGCGGTCGTTCGATATCTGTTGCGCGATTTGCGGTGCCTTGATGCTGCACGCCTCCACGCCGCCGGTCGGCCCGCGGGATACAAGCGCCTCGCGCAACGCGTCGACCAGGCGAGCACCCAGCTGGGCGCTCTTCTGGCGGGCTTCGGTGACCCATTCGGGCGCTTCCGTATCGGCGAATGCGACCGGCGCGAACGCCATCGCTGCAGCGAGCAGGACTGTGCGCACGATCATTGGAATGCCGTCCCAGGACGTTTGCCAAGCGCCGACAGGATCCTGGCCAGCGGGCAGAACCCGGTAAACGCCGCCTGCAGCATGTTGGCGCCGACGAAGGCGGTGAACCAGAGCCAGTAGGGGCTGTGGAGCTGGGACAATACGAGGCTGACCAGGATGAACAGCCCGGCGAACGCGAAAACGAGTCGGTCTATATTCATGACAATGCTCTCCTTCCGGGAATTTTCCCAACTGGACTTGCTTTTAATATAAGAACAGACTAATATAAAGTCAAGCGAAATTTCAAATTTCGACGCGGGAAACATGAATCGAGACGGGCCTTGGCGATGAACGATAAGAAAACACTGGAATCCTTCTCCGACCGCGTCACCGGCCTGGCGACACGCCGTCCGGTTGCGGTCAGCGTGATCATGACGGTCAGCCTGGTCGTGCTGCTGGCGCTGGCGGTCCTGCCGAGCATCTGGCCGGCGACGTTCGCGCCGCTGCACTCGGTGGCGGTCGATACCGACCCGGAGAACATGCTGGCGGAAGACGAGCCGGTGCGGGTGTTCCACGACCAGGCAAAGCGGCGCTACGACCTCTACGACATGGTCGTGGTCGGAATCGTCAACGAAACCGACCCGAACGGCGTGTTCAATCCCGGAAGCCTTGCGCGCATCTTCGATCTGACCGAGTTTGCCCGCGAGCTGGAATTTCCGGACCCGCGCAATCCGGACCAGCGCCGTGAAGTGGTCGGGGTGGACGTCATCGCTCCGTCCAACGTCGACGATATCCAGCAGGCTGGCGTCGGCCAGGTCGAGTTCTCGTGGCTGATGCCGCAGCCGCCCGAGACCGAGGAAGACGCGCGCCGGATCTTCGAGCGGGCCCAGCGCATTCCCATGCTCGACGGAACCATGGTGGGCACCGACGGCCGTGCGCTGGCGATCTACCTGCCGATCACCGACAAGGCGATCTCGTGGAACGTTCGTCAATCGATCCTCGAGTTCACCGCCGACTGGCCGGACGGCGACCGGGTTCACGTCACCGGCCTGCCGGTTGCCGAAGACACGTTCGGCGTCGAGATGTTCTACCAGATGGCGATCTCTGCGCCGCTGGCCATGCTGGTGATCTTCATCCTGATGTGGCTGTTCTTCCGGAACCTGGTGCTGGTCATTTCGCCGATGATCGTCGCGCTGGTCACTTCGCTTTCGACCATGGCGTTTCTGGTGATCTCGGGCAATACGATCCACATCATGAGCTCGATGATCCCGATCTTCATCATGCCGATTGCCGTGCTCGATTCGGTGCACATACTTTCCGAGGCGTTCGACAGCTACCAGAAGTACCGCGACCGGAAAAAGACCATCATGGCCGTGATGCGCCAGCTGTTCAGGCCGATGCTGTTCACGTCGCTGACCACGACCGCGGGTTTCGCCTCGCTGGCGCTCACGCCGATCCCACCGGTCCAGGTCTTCGGCGTTTTCGTCGCGATCGGGGTGATGCTGGCCTGGTTCTGGAGCATCCTGTTCATTCCTGCGTATTTCATGTTCATTCCGGAGCGCAGGCTGGCGAAGTTCGGTCATGCCGAGGGCGAGGACCCGGGATCGGTGACGTTTCTGGGCCGGCTGCTGCACGCCACCGGTCGCTTTTCCGTGGAACGTCGCGGCACGGTGCTGTTGATCGCCGTGGCCCTGGTCGGCGCGGCGGCATGGGGCATCAGCATGATCCGGATCAACGACAACCCGATCAAGTGGTTCGAACCCGATCACCCGATTCGCGTCGCCGACCGCGTGATGAATGATCACCTGGCCGGTACGTACATGGCCTACCTGGAGTTCACGGACGCGTCGGCCCGGTCGCTGCCGGAGTTGCGCGACGAACTCGCCGGCAGCCTGACCTCGCAAGCGGAGTCGCTGGACGGCGCCGGAGCCTCGGCCTTCAAAGATGCCGCTGAGCTTGCGCGGTCGGTCGAAGTCACGTCCGTCGATCAGTTCTTCGACGCCATGCTCGCGCGCATCGAAGATCGTCAATCGGATGCCGACGATCCGTTCGCATGGGACGACGTATGGCTGGCAGTCGACGAAAGGCGCGCGGCGGGCGAGACGTTCAAGCAGCCCGAGGTTCTCGAGTGGTTGGATGCGCTTCAGCTTGACCTGAAAGAAGACCCACGCGTCGGCAAGGTCAATTCGCTGGCCGACATCATCAAGGTCGTTCACCGCGAGTTGCTGGGGGGCGGGGCAGAGGAGTTCCGGATTCCGGATCGCGCCGATACCGTGGCGCAGACCATATTCACCTTCCAGGGCAGTCACAGGCCTCAGGACCTCTGGCATTTCGTCACGCCGGACTATCGGTCGGCCAACCTCTGGCTGCAGCTCAACAGCGGCGACAACATGGACATGGAAGCCGTGCTCGCGCATGTGGACCGCTTCATTGCCGACAGTCCGCCGCCGGTCGAATTGGAAAAGAACTGGTTCGGCCTCACCTATATCAATGTCGTGTGGCAGGAAAAGATGGTGACCGGCATGTTGTACGCCTTCATGGGCAGTTTCGTCATTGTGCTCGCCATGATGGTGATGCTGTTCCGGTCCTTCCTGTGGGGCCTGCTGTCGATGATTCCGCTGACGCTGACGGTGGGACTGATCTACGGCGTGATCGGACTGGTCGGCAAGGACTACGATATGCCGGTGGCGGTGCTCAGCGCGCTCAGCCTGGGTCTGGCGGTCGACTTCGCGATTCACTTCCTTGCCCGGTCTCGGCAGTTCTTCGACCAGACCGGAGACTGGAACGAGACCGTTGAAAAGATGTTCGGTGAGCCCGGTCGTGCGATCAGCCGCAACGTGATCATTCTTGGTGCCGGATTCCTGCCCTTGCTTGCCGCACCGCTGGTGCCGTACCAGACGGTCGGCATTTTCATTGCCGCGATAATTTTCGCCGCGGGCGTGATCACGCTGGTGCTGCTGCCGGCGTCGATGAGCTACCTCAAGAGATTCCTTTTCCGTCGAACTATCCGCATGGCCCACTAAGGAGGGCTGAGACATGAAAGTCTTGATGACAGCATTGCTGCTCGCATTCATATCCGTAGCCGCCGCGCAACAGGCGCCGAGCGTCGAAGATATCGTGCACCGGGCCAACCTGGTCGCCTACTACCAGGGCAAGGACGGCCGCGCCGAAGTGCAGATGACGATCACCGACAGCCAGGGCCGGGAGCGCGACAGGCGGATGATCATTCTGCGCCGCGACCAGGCCGATACGGATTCGCTGGAGGACCGCGCCTACTGGAGCGAGCAGAAATACTACGTCTATTTCCGGCGTCCGGCCGACCTGAACCGGACCGTCTTCATGGTCTGGAAGCACCTGGATTCCGATGACGATCGATGGCTGTACCTGCCGTCGCTGGACCTGGTGCGCCGGATCTCTGCGACCGACAAGCGCAACAGCTTCGTCGGCTCGGATTTCTTCTACGAGGATGTTTCCGGTCGAAACGTCGACCTGGACGAGCACGAGCTCAAGGAGACCACGGACGTGTATTACGTGGTCAAGTCCACGCCGAAGAATCCTGACAACGTCGAGTTCGCGTGGTACGAAAGCTACATCCACAAGGACAGCTTCATCCCGGTGCAGATCGACTTCTTCAAGAAGGACGGTGAAATATACCGGCAGGCCAAGGCGCTGAAGGTCGAGAACATCGAAGGATTCCCGACGGTAACGCGCGCCCAGATGTCGTCGCTCGAGTCCGGCTCCAATACGATCATGGAGTACCTGTCGGTGGACTACGACGTGGGTCTGCCCGAAGACATCTTCACCGAGCGCTACCTGCGACGTGCCCCCCGCGAGCACCTGCGTTGAAATCGAAAGCGCCTGAACCGCGAAAGGCACGAAGAACACGAAGGACAGAGAAATGCAGTTCATGAAGAGCGGAAAAAGCAATTGCAGGGGACGACTTGTCGACTTCTGGATTCGCTTTTCGGGTTTTCTCTTCGTGCTCTTCGTGCTCTTCGTGCCCTTCGTGGTTCATGCCTTTCCGGCTTTTCAGGAACAGGATCAACCCGAAGCGGAACCAGCGAAGCGCGAGGCGCCGGCGCTGCCGCCTGGGCTGGGCGACAAGCCGCGTGAGGCGCAGACCGAAGACTCCGATGAGGGGCCGGCATTGCCGCCGGGCCTGGATGGCGCTGCCGACGGGCAGCGGGATGGACCTGCGCTTCCGCCGGGGCTTGGCGCGGAAACACCGGGCGAGACGGCGCCTGGGCAGGGCGGGACGGGCGCTTCGGCCCGTGCGTTTGCCGACAGCATCACCGGCTTCTTGGACGTTCGCGCCGGTATTCGGCTGCGCGAAGACCCGCACCAGAGCGCGACGTCGCTGGGCGAAACCCGGCTGCAGCTGTCTCGCGACCAGTACGTCGGTGCCGCGGTGTTCCGGGTCACCGCCGACCTGGTATACGACAACGTCGCCGACAGCCACAAGCTGCAGCCGGAGCAGGGGCGCGGCTGGCTGGACCTGCGCGAGGCTTATATCGGCTCGCCGGTGGGAGATTCGCTGGATGCACGCCTGGGGCGCCAGGTACTGACCTGGGGCGTGGGCGACCTGCTGTTCCTAAACGACCTGTTTCCCAAGGACTGGAATTCCTTCTTTACCGGGCGCGACGTGGAATACCTGAAGGCGCCCTCGGACGCGGTGCGCGTCGCCTGGTTCGGGACGCTGTTCAATCTCGATGTGGTGTATACGCCGAAGTTCGACCCCGACCGCTTTATCGACAATCGACGATTGTCGTTCTTCGATCCCAGGCTCGGTCGAGTCGCCGGAAATGACGTCTCCTTCGAACCGGTGCGACCCAGCGACTGGGTCGGCGATGACGAGTGGGCCTTCCGGCTGCACCGCGTCCTGGGCGGCTGGGAACTCGCCGGCTACGGCTATCGTGGATTCTGGAAGAGTCCACAGGGATTCGACCCGGCGTCCGGACGCCCCTTGTTTCCGCGCCTTGCGGCCTGGGGCGGAAGTGTCCGCGGCCCGCTGCATGCCGGCATTCTTTCGGCCGAAGCGGCGTGGTACCGATCGCGCGACGACCTTTCGGGCACCGATCCCTTCCTGCCCAACAGCCAGCTCCGCTTCCTGGTCGGCTACGAGCAGGAGATTGTCTCGAATTTCACCCTCGGTGGCCAGTACTACCTCGAACGAACGCTCGACTACGACGAGCTTCGGACAAACCAGCCTGCCGGTTTTGCGGGTCCCGACGAGAATCGACACCTCTTCACGCTGCGCGCGACGCTGCTGACGCATTCGCAGAACGTTACCTGGTCGTTGTTCACCTTCGCCTCGCCGTCGGACGACGACGCCTACATGCGCGGCCTGTGGCAATGGAAGGCCACCGACGCCTGGGCCCTTTCGGCCGGATTCAACCTGTTCGAGGGCCGCTCGCGCGAGACCTTCTTCGGCCAGTTCGAAACCAACTCCAACGTCTACGCGGGTCTCAGATACGGCTTCTGAGCGACGTACCGCTCATCACCTAGACCGCATGGCTCGATGCGGGACGGCTCCTCGGCGAGTGAGAGAGGCCGCTGTCGACTCCGGCTTCCCGCTTGATCTCGGCGTAGTTGGCGATAAAGATATCGACAAGACCGGGATCGAAATGACGGCCGGCCTGCTCGCGAATGTGATCCAGCACGGCCTCCTCCGGCCACGCGTCCTTGTAGACGCGCTTGTGGGTCAACGCGTCCCAGACGTCGACAATCGCGAACAACCGGGCGGCCAAAGGGATTTCGGCGCCGCGCAGGCCTCGCGGGTAACCGCTGCCGTCCCATTTCTCGTGATGGCACCACGGGATGTCTATGCACGGACGCAGGAACGAAATCTTTTCCAGCAGCTCGCGCCCGATATCCGGGTGTGTCTGCATCAATGCCCACTCGTCCGGGTCCAGTTTTCCCGGTTTGATCAGTATCGAGTCGGGGATTCCGATCTTGCCGATATCGTGCAGCGTCGCACCGCGCGCAATGCGTTCCAGCCGCTCGGGGTTCACCCCGGCGAGCCGCGCGAAGGCCACGGTCATCCGGGTCACGCGCTCGGTGTGGTTGCGGGTCTCATGGTGCCGAAGGTCCATGACTTCGATCCAGCCGCGGATCGTCTGGTCATAGCTCTCGACGAGTTCGCGATGCTTGTTCTTCAGCGTTCGAAAGTGTTCCTGGACCAGCAGGTACAGCATTGCCGAGGTAATAAGAATGAAAAACCAGCCCTTGACGTTCTGCGCGGCAGTGATCGCCTCGGGAGTTGACAGGCTGGCCGCGATCAACCTGTCGGAGAAATAGATCCATAACGTTCCCACCACCAGGTAGACGAGTACGATTCTTGTCTGCGGAGATCCTGGAATTTTCACGCCAACTGCCCCCTGTGCACGAGTCGAACAAGGCTGTGCTGCGCTTGCAACATACCCGGTTCCGAGGCACTTGGCAATCCGTGCCGAAGTGGCTCGCGAGGCACGCCAGTCCGACTGGCACTCGCTCGACCTCTGGACCCGCTGGTGGGCTGGCGGTGTTCAGTCGGCCGTCTTTGCCTTGAGCGATTCGGTCAGGTGCGGCTCGATCGCCTTGCGCATCGGGGTGACCAGCTTGAACGGTGCGGCGATGATGTGGCCCGACTTCAGCCAGTTGTCGCCGCCTGCAATGTCCATGACCACACCGCCGGCTTCCTGGACGAGCAGGGCGCCCGCGGCCGTATCCCAGGGCTTCAGCGCCAGTTCCCAGTAACCGTCCAGTCGCCCGCAGGCGACGTAGGCCAAGTCCAGGGATGCCGAGCCGGCACGCCGAACATCCTCGCACTGTTCGAACAGCGCGTTGAACATTCCCATGTACGCCGGCGTCAGCCGACGACTGCGAAACGGGAAGGCCGCAGCCAGCACGGCGGTTGAAAGCGTGGCGCGGCCCGAGACCCGCACGCGGCGGTTGTTCAGCGTAGCGCCCATGCCGCGGCTGGCGGCGAACAGTTCGTCGCGCGCCGGATCGTAGACCACGCCGTGCTCGATACGGCCCTTGACCGAAAGCGCGATTGAGATCGCGTAGTGCGGAATCCCGCGGAGGTAATTGCTGGTGCCGTCGATCGGGTCGATCAGCCAGACGTTTTCGCTGTCGCCAGTCTTGCCGTGCTCCTCGCCGAGGATCTCGTGGTCGGGATAGCGCCGGCCGAGTTCGGTCCGAATGATTTCTTCACAGGCCTTGTCGATTTCGCTGACGTAGTCGCCTCTCGCCTTGCGCTCCACCGGAATCGATTCGATCCGGTCGCGATACTTCATGATCAGGTCGCCGCCCTTGTGGGCAGCTTCGATGGCGGTGTTGAGGAATGGGTGGCTCAAGGCTGAATCGATCCTGGAAATGCAGGCTGGAATGGTATCAGATAGCGGCGATTCAGGCGCCTCGCAGGCCGGCGCAGCGACCGGTAGCAGGTATCGGGTAACCGCTGACACTATAATCCCGACCATGAATGCCCTCGACAATATCCGGATCGTTCTGGACCACACCTCGCACCCTGGCAATATCGGCGCGGCGGCCCGGGCGATGAAGGTCATGGGCCTTTGCGAACTTCACCTGGTGAATCCGCAGCGATTCCCGCATTCTCAGGCCACCGCGCTCGCTTCCAGCGCCGACGATCTGCTCGACAAGGCGCGCATTCAGCCGACGCTCGCCGCCGCGCTCGAGGGCTGCACGCTGGTCATGGGAACGAGCGCGCGCCGGCGCAGCATCGCGCAGGAAATCCTGGAGCCGCGCGAGGCTGCCGCGCGGGCCGTGGCCGAGGTCGGGCCCGTTGCCGTCGTGTTCGGCTGCGAGAAGAGCGGCCTGGACAATGAGGCGCTGGATCGCTGCCATGCATTGGTCAGCATCCCCACGGGCGATCGCTACATGTCGCTGAACCTGGCCCAGGCGGTACAGGTGATCTGCTATGAACTGCATCTTGCAGGGCGAGGCGACCGGATCGCGGCCGACGGCGAATCCAGGCCACTGGCGACCGCCGACCGGATGGAGGTGTTCTTCGATCGCATGGAACAGACCATGAAGGCCATAGGCTTTTCCACGCCGGGCCAGACCGAGACGTTGCATCGGCGCATTCGTCGGGTCTACCAGCGCGCCAGGCTGGACGATGACGAGTTGAACATGCTCAATGGTATCCTTTCGCGCACGCTCAAGATTGCGGCTGCCGGGCAGCCGCGCACCGGGCCTCATGGTGACCAAGAAGACGCCGAATCCGACCAGTAGCGACAACGACGATCGCTATCGCCGCATCTGGGATGTCGTGGCCGGCATCCCGGCAGGCTGCGTGCTGAACTACGGCGAGGTCGCCCGGCTCGCCGGGCTGCCCGGACGCGCGAGGCTGGTAGGGCGTGCGCTGGGCCTCGCGCCGAAAAAGATGAAGCTGCCGTGGCACCGTGTAGTCAACGCGCAGGGCCAGATCAGCTTCAAGCCCGGCGGCGCCAAGCACCGGGCGCAGCGCGAGCGGCTCGAGGCGGAGGGCGTCGAATTCGTCGAAGGCGTAATCGACCTGGAGGAGCATGCGCCGGCGAGGGTGATCGACAAGATGCTCTGGGGCCCGTAGAAAATCGCCTGAGGCCTACTGCGCGAGTGCCTGCCGGCGTCCGGCGGTGCTCGGAATCCTCATGCACCCGAATGTGCACTGCGGTTCCTCCGCTCCGGCGGCCACCGGCAGGCGCTCGCTCGCTACGGCCTCAGACGATTTTCTGCGTCGCTGTTCTTGCGGCGTCCGGCGGTGCTCGCAATCCTCATGTACAGACTCGTACACTGCGGTTGCTGCGCTCCGGCGGCCACCGCCAGCGGTCCGCTCGCTACGCCCTGGGCCGATTTTCCCCGTCTGCGTGTTCCGGTTCTGCGCGAACCGCTTGCGGTGTCCGGCGGTGCTCGGAATCCTCTTGCACCCGAAAGTGCACTGCAGTTCCTCCGCGGAGCCTGCCCCGGACGACGATCCGGGGGCGGCCACCGCCAGCGGTCCGCTCGCTACGCCCTGGGCCGATTTTCCCCGTCTGCGTGTTCCGGTTCTGCGCCAACCACTGAGCCAGCCCTGGCGGCCGGGGCTGGTGCTTCACAGGCAGGTTTTGCGTAAAGCGTAAAGCGTAAACCGTGGCTTCCGATTACGCTGCCTCGCTGGACTTTCCGACCTCGTGCACGTGGACGTCGCGCTGGGGGAAGGGGATGGAGCAGCCCGCGGCTTCGAGTTCGGTCTTCAGTTGCTCGAGCAGCTCGTTGCGGACCTGCCAGTAGTCGGCGGCCGCGACCCAGGGGCGCACGGCGAAGTTGACGCTGGAATCGGCCAGTTCCATTACCCAGACGATGGGCTCGGGGTCTTCTAGCACCTTGTCGTGAGCCTTGACCACCTTTTCCAGCGTCGCGCGCGCGGTCTTGAGATCATCGCCGTAGTCGACACCGATGATCATGTCGATGCGCCGCGTGTCGTGTGCCGAATAATTGGTGATCACGTCGTTGGTGATCTGACCGTTCGGGACGATGACGCGACGGTTGTCGGGGGTGTTGAGCACGGTGTTGAAGATGCCGACTTCACTGACCGTGCCCGAAGTGCCGCCGGCTTCGACGAAGTCGCCCTTGGTGAACGGACGGAACAGCACCAGCATCACGCCCGCGGCGAAGTTGCCCAGCGAGTTCTGCAGCGCCAGGCCGACGGCCAGGCCGGCCGCACCGAGTACCGCGACCAGCGGAGTGGTCTGGATGCCGAGTTGTCCGACCGCGGCGATGATGACGGCCACCAACAGGATGGCGTAAAGAATCGCGGCAAGGAACGCGACCAGCATCGGGTCCAGGCCGCGTGCGGCCATCAGTTTCGACATCGACCTGCGCACCAGCTTGGCAACCCAGCGGCCGATGATGAAGATCAGCAGCGCGGCCAGGATCTTCCATCCCCAGGCAATCAGCGTTGCCGTATCGATGTCCTGAATGTATCGCTGAATCGCGTCCATGAAATTCCCTCATTGAAGATTTTTGACCAGACCTCCGAACTATACCGCCCCCGAAAGCGCCTCGTCAGGCATGCGAGTCCGACCACACAAGTTCAAGGCTACACAAAAGCACGTGACGGTTCCGAGCACCGCCGGACGCTTTCAGTTGCCCGCGCAGTAGCTGTTTTGTGGAGTTTCCGAAGCAGGAGGCAGTCGCTCCAGTGCGTCGCGAGCGGGTGGCTGGTGGTGGCCGCCGGAGCGCAGCAACCGCAGCGTACATAAAGGTACGTGAGGCTTGCGAGAACCGCCGGACGCTTTCAGTTGCCCCCGCAGTAGCTTGTTTTGTGGAGTTTTCGAAGCAGGAGGAAGTCGCTCCAGTGCGTCGCGAGCGGGTGGCTGGTGGTGGCCGCCGGAACGCAGGAACCGCAGTGTACGAAGTGGTACATGAGGATTCCGAGTACCGCCGGACGCCGCCAGGCGCCCGCGCAGTAGCACTGGAGCGACTTCCTAGAACCAGTCCCCGCCGTGGGTCAACGTCTGCTCCATCTCGTCCCCCATCTCCGCCAACTGCCGCACCGTTTCCAGAAGCAGTTCCTGCCCGAGATAACGATAGTCGATGTTCTGGCAGAGCTTGAGGAAGGGCACGCTTTCGAGGTCGCCCACGGCCAGGTAGCCGACGCGCAGCATCAGGTTGATGCGCAGGACCTTGAGCGGGTCGTGCTGGCCCAGCGGTCCCAGGGTGGTCTCCAGGTGCAGGTAGCGCCGATCATTGTCGTCCTTGACTTCGGCCAGGAACACGCTCTGGTGCCGACCTTCTCGTCCAGTGGGAATTTCCAACCCGAGCACGAACTTCTCGTCGTGCACGGCGTTGAAGTGCTCGCGCGCGAATTCAGCGATTTCGGAGAATGTTTCCATTACTTGGGTTCCAGGCGGATGGCGCCGTCGAGGCGGATGGCTGTGCCGTTGAAATAGGCGTTTTCGACAAGGTGCACGCACAGGTCGGCGAATTCCCCGGGCTTGCCGAGGCGCTTCGGGAACGGGACCGAGTCGCCGAGCGCCTGCTGGACCTCGGCCGGCATGGTGTCGACCATGGGCGTATGAAAGACGCCCGGCGCAATCGTGTTGACGCGGATGCCGAAACGGGTGAATTCGCGCGCCATGGGCAGCGTCATGCCGACCACGCCGCCCTTGGATGCCGAATAGGCGGCCTGGCCGATCTGGCCCTCCCACGCGGCCACCGAAGCGGTATTGATGATCACGCCGCGTTCGCCGTCGTCGTTGGCTTCGTTGTGCTGCATCCGGTCGGCGGCGGCCTTGGCCACGTTGAAGCTGCCGACGAGATTCACCATGACAGCGGACTTGAAGCGGTCGAGCGGCATCGGGCCGTTCCGGCCCAGCACGCGGCCGGCGCCCAGGATGCCGGCGCAGTTGACCAGGACATCGATTCGGCCGAGGAATTCTTCGGCCGCGGCGACCGAGTCGCTGACGTTCTGCTCGTCGCTGACGTCGGTCAGGAAAAATTTCGCGTTGTCGGCACCGAGTTCGGCAACCGCCGTTTCTGCCTGTTCGGCGTTGACGTCGAACAGCGCGAGCTTGCCGCCGGCGGCGGCGAAGCGCCTTGCCACCGCAAGACCGAGCCCGGACACGCCGCCGGTGATGATTGCCCTGATACTCGAAAACTCCATGATCGGTCGAACTCCTGAATGGATTGAAATTTCACTCGCGGCGCGCGGGCATACGCCGCGCGTCGTGACAAGTCAGTCGGCAAAGCACTTGTTGTAGATTGCCGTACCGGCGCGCGAACCCGGTCGTCCGAGTTTGCCGGCAATCCAGTTGCCGGCGCGGGAAAGCGCTTTCAGGTCCACGCCGGTTTCCATGCCCATGCCTTCGAGCATATAGACGACGTCCTCCGTGGCCACGTTGCCGGTGGCGCCGCGCGCGTAGGGGCAGCCGCCCAGCCCGGCGACCGAGCTGTCGACGATGCGAAGCCCTTTTTCGAGGCTCACCAGGATGTTCGCCAGCGCCTGCCCGTAGGTGTCGTGCAGGTGCACCGCCAGCTTTTCGGCCGACACCGATCCCAGCACGGCGTCGAGCATTGCGCCGGTCTTCTCGGGTGTGCCAACGCCGATGGTATCGCCCAGCGATATCTCGTCGCAGCCGGCGCCGGTCAGCGCCTCGGCGACGCGGACCACATCCGAAATCGGGACGTCGCCCTGGTAGGGGCAGCCGAGCACGCAGGAAATGTAGCCTCGTACGCGAACGCCGTCGGCGCTGGCACGCTCGATCACCGGCCGAAAGCGCTCGAAGGATTCGTCGATCGAGCAGTTGATGTTCTTCCGGTTGAAGGCTTCGGACGCCGCCGAGAATACCGCGACTTCGTCGGCGCCGGCCGCGCGCGCCCGCTCGTAGCCTTTTTCATTGGGTACCAACACCGGGTAGCGCACGCCCGGCTTGCGCTTCAGGCCGGCCATGACCTCGGCGGCGTCGGCCAGCTGCGGCACCCAGCGCGGCGAGACGAAGCTGGTGGCTTCGACCACCGGCAGTCCGCAGTCGGACAGGCGGTGGATCAGCTTCAGTTTCGTTTCCACCGGCACATAGCGCGACTCGTCCTGCAGCCCGTCGCGCGGTCCGACTTCAACGATCTTGACGTAATTCAGGTTCATCCGGTAGCGGACGCCGCAGTCTTGTTGAGAATTGCTTGCATTTTAACGGGTTCGGGGCGAGGGCAGGGGTGGCCGACGAACCGGCATGGTCCGGCCGTGTGATGTACGGTTCTCTATTGATAGATTCGATCCAACCGGAGTGTCGAGCCATGCCGAAACATCCAGCCATCTCGCCCGCCGCGCAGGCCGTGCGCGGTGCAGTCTATTCCGGTCTTGCGCGAAAGCCCGCATCCGGACGGCCGCCGGTGCCGCTGCACGTCGGCGATACCTGGATGGATCCGGCCGAGGGTTGCCGGATGCAGGACCTCAACGTGGACGACTATCCCGGTCTGCATCGCTATTCGCCGGTACCCGGCTATCCCGAACTGCGCGACCGGATCGCCGAAGTGCACGGTCGGCGCTGCGGGGTGGCCACCGGGCGTGAACAGGTGATCGTGACCGCCGGCGCCACGGCCGGGCTGGCGGCTTCGGTCTCGGCGCTGGTCGCGCCGGGGGAGGACGTGCTGCTGGCCGCACCCTACTGGCCGTTGATCGCCGGCAGCATCCGCGCCTTCCACGCCAATCCGATCGACGTGCCCGTGATGACCGAGGCCGAAACGGCCGGCGATGCGGTGGCCTGCTTCGAAAGATACCGGACCGAAAAGACCGTGGCGGTTTACTGGAATACCCCGCACAATCCGACCGGCCGACTGCTGGATCGCGAATGGCTGGTCGCGCTGACCGACTGGGCGCGGGAACACGATCTCTGGATCTTCTCCGACGACGTCTACGAGGACTACGTCTACGACGGCGAGCACGTCCATAGCCGCGCGCTCGCGCCGGACAACACCATCTCCGTGCACAGCTTCTCCAAAGCTTATGGCATGGCCGGCAACCGCTGCGGCTACCTGGCCGGCCCGGAGAACGCCATAGGCGCGATCAAGCGCATCGTCACCAACATCAACTACTCGGCCTGCTCGGCCTCGCAGCGCGCGGCGCTCAACGCGCTGAACGGCGCGGGGCAGCCATGGGTCGACGCCGCGCGCGAGAAGTATGCCGAGCTGGGCCGCCACGCCGCCGAAGTCCTCGGCCTGCCGCCGCCCAGGGGCGGCACCTTCCTTTTTCCGGATGTGTCCGGCGTCCTGGACGAGCGCGGCCTCGACGGCTTCCTCGGCGACCTGGCCGAAGCCGGCGTGCTGGTCGCACCGGGTCCGAGCTTCGGGCCGTACCCCAACCACGTCCGCCTGTGCTTCACCGCCGCGCCGCCCGACGAAATCCGGCGCGGGGTTGGAATCCTGGCCGATCACATGCGTCGCTGAGCGTCGTTCGTGCCGGGCCGTTGAATGCGGTCCCGGCGCCGGGTGATTGGAATCCTTCTGCGAAATGGGTTAACTTTGATTCGGGGAAACGATCAATCCAACCGCAGTAGGAGGCTTGAAATGTTGAAGTTGAAGATGTTGTGCGCGCTGATCGGCGCGGTCGCCGTCGCGCAGATTGCCGTCGCAGATGATTCGTTGACGGAGAAAGAGGCGCTGGCGATGGAGATCATCGAACTGACCGGCGCCGATGACATGGTCGATGCCATGACTGGCCAGATCAAGGCGCAGATGCAACAACAGATGGAAAAGCAGATCAGCTGCCCTGCCGAACGCGAAGTTGCGGCGGAGATGACCGACGCCTTCGCCTCGACCATGAGCGAGATGATGCGTTCGTCGGACCTGCGGGCCGACCTGATCCTCGCCTATGCCGAACTGTTCACCCGCGACGAACTCGAGGCGCTGGTCGAATTTCACAGTTCGGACCTGGGGCGTAAACTGATCGAAGTTCAGCCCGAGATCATGCGCCGAAGCATGCAGGCGGCGCAACGGATGAGCGCCGATATGCAGGCGAAGATGCTCGAGGCCTCGGCAAATTTTCAGTCGCGCATGAAGGAAATAGAGGGCAGCTGCGAATAAACCTGCCCCCACCCCCGGATCGAGTCCGGGGCAGGCTCTGGCCCTCCCCCGCAAGCAGGGGAGGGAACGACAAGCGCGCGCAGTAGTTCTCAGCGGTCAGCCCGCCTTATCGACCGTCGGCTCGTAGCGAGGCACCGCCAAGTCCTGTAGCTGGGACGTTTTGCGACCGAGCGAAATTTTCAATCCGACGAGTCAGCCGCTGAGAGCGTAGCGAGCGCGTGGCTGGCGGTGGCCGCCGGCGCGCAGGAACCGCAGTGTACGCATTTGTACATGAGGAATCCGAGCACCGCCGGACACCGCCAGGCGCGCGCGCAGTAGCTCTCAGCGGTTGACTTACCAGGCTATGCCGTAGTCCTCGCCGTAGTCACTGGCCCCGCCCTGCATCGTGCCGTTCTCCCAGTCGAACCAGATGGCCTGGGTCGGGTTGTAGACGCGGTCGACGACTTCGACGTCGTAGCCCATCGATTCGAGCTGTTCGATGCTGTAGGGCGTGACGTGATCGGCCGGTACCTGGATGCGACCCGGCTCGGCCTGGTGGGCGCCGAACGAGCTCTGCATCTGGTAGCTCATGACGTTGCCGTGGCCTTCGGCGGCCTGCTGCACGTTCATGCCCCATTCGACCATGGCCAGGAAGAACTGCAGCAGGTTCTGGTCCTGCGTATCGCCGCCCTGCACGGAGAAGGCCATCAGCGGCCTGCCGTCCTTGATTGCCATGGTGGGGGTGAGCGTCACGCGCGGGCGCTTGCCGGGGGCGACGACGTTGTAGGGGTTCAGCGCCTCGTCGAGCACGAAGCTCTGCATGCGCTGGCTGAGACCGATGCCGGACTCGCCGGCGATGAACGCGGGCACCCAGCCGCCGGAAGGCGTGACCGAGACCACCCAGCCATCCGCGTCGGCGGCCTGGATGGCAGTGGTGCCGGCCCGGAAAGCCTCGTCGGCACTCATCACGCCGGCCTGCTGGAAACCCTCTTCGCCGGCAGCTTCGGCGTCGGGCGGATTAAGCTGCCAGTTCTGCCGGAGTTCCTCGAACGGGTTCACACCGTCCTGGAACAGGTACGGGTCGCCGGGCAAGTAGTCGGTCATGTTGCGGTCGTCCGGGATCAACTCGCGTCGCATCGCGGCGTATCCCTTCGCGAGCAGGCCCGCCACCGGTTCTTCGGGCGGAAAGTACGGGTCGCCATAGTAGAAGTCGCGGTCGGCGAAGGCCAGGTTCTGCGCCTGGTAAAGCGTGTGGATATAGCGCGTCGAGTTGTAGCCCATCGCCTTCAGGTCGAAGCCTTCGAGGATATTCAGGGCCTGCAGCATCACCGGGCCCTGGGTCCAGGTGGTGAGCTTGTAGACGTCGATGTTGCGATAGCTGGTCGAAACGGGGTCCTCGAACTTGACTTCCCAGTTCGCCAGGTCTTCCATGGTGAAAAGCCCGCCGGCCTCCCGGGTGGACTCGACGATTTCCTCGGCGATGTCGCCGGTGTAGAAGCGATCATAGGCGGCCTGGATGGCTTCCTTGCGCGACTTGCCGGCATCGAGCGCCTCGCGCTCGGTCGCGACCAGCTTCTTCAGCGTCGCGGCCAGGTCGGACTGCACGAAGTTTTCGCCTTCTCGCGGCGCGGCGCGCTGCTCGGGGTTGTCCGGATCGTAGTGGGGAAGGAACACCGCAGTCGACGACGGCCAGCGTTGCAGCACCTCGCGCCGGCGCTCCATGTTGTCGGCCTGGGCCTTTTCGATCGGGTAGCCTTCGGCCATCTCGATCGCCGGTGCCAGCACTTCGGCCAGGCTGAGCCTGCCGTATTCGGCCACCATCTTCATCAGCGCGCCGGGCGTGCCGGGCGTGACCGCGGCCAGTGGGCCGTACTCGGGTGGATACTGCATGCCCTGTTCGCGGAAGAATTCGGGGGTGGCGCCGGTCGGCGCCACGCCCAGCCCGTTGACGCCGATGACCTTCTTGAGTTCGGGATGCCAGATCAGGGCCTGGGTCTCGCCGCCCCAGCCCAGCGTGTCCCACATCGTGGCGGTGGCCGCCAGCATTGCGGCTGCCGCGTCTACCGCGTTGCCGCCTTTCTGGAACGTCATGGCCCCGGCGGTGGCGCCCAGCGGCTTGCCGGTCACCGCGACCCAGTGCTTGCCGTGCAGCACCGGCTTGTTCGTCTCCTGGGCCTCGACGGGATTCGGATTCATGGCGACCAGCAGGATAAGCGGTGCGCACGCGCGAACAAGAGGTGCCCTGAAATAAGACGGAAGGCGGATATGCATATCGGGCTCCGGATTGATTGAGGCTCAAAGGATAGCAAGGGCGCGAGAACACTTTTCATGATCACTCGCCCGGTTCGATTTCCAGCAAGACGAAATCGGCCTCGACCAGGTCGCCTTCGGCTGCGCCTATGGACTTGACCTTGCCGGCGACTTCGGCCTTGATCGAAAGCTCCATCTTCATTGCCTCCATCAGCGCCAGGGCCTGGCCTTCGGTGACTTCTTCCCCCACGCCGACCATGACCTGTATGACCTTGCCGGGCATGGGCGCGACGACTCGACCGCTGCCCTTGCTGGCCGAGGTGATCGATTCGAACCGGCGATGGCGGAGCACGCTCCAGCGGCGGTGGTCGTGGACGATTTCCAGCCGGTCGCCGGCCTCGTGAACCACTACTCTGCGGCCGGCGCCGTCGATGAACAAAGTGCAGTCGGTATCGGAAGTCTGCCGGATGTGGACTTCGTGCCGGGTTCCATCGAATTCGAACCGGTAGCCGGTGTCGCTGTCGCCGCGGCATTCGAGTTCGAAGCGGCTGTCGCCGATCTCCAGGTCGATCCAGCGCGATTCGCGCCCGCCTATGCGCCAGCCGTCGGGCCGGGCCCACGGCGAGGAATCCTGCTGTTCGGCCTGGCGCTCCTGGATACCCAGCAGCCAGGCTGCGGCGGCCGCCGGGATCTCGGGCGGAATCTCGGCGTCGCGTTCGAGTATTTCGTCCAGCGCGCGATCCAGCAGCCCCGTGTCGATGCTGGCATCGGCGATCTCCGGGCGCTCGGCCAGCTGCAGCAGGAAACCCAGGTTCGTGACCAGGCCGCCCACGTGGCTTTCGGCCAGCGCCTGCTTGAGCCGGGCCAGCGCGACCGTGCGGTTTTCGCCCGACACGACCAGCTTGGCGATCATCGGGTCGTAGTGGACACTGACCCGGTCGCCGGCCTCCACGCCGGTATCGATGCGCGCCCACGGCCGTTCTGGAAAACGCAGGGCCGTGATGTCGCCGGACCCGGGCAGGAAGTTCCTGTCCGGGTCCTCGGCGTAGATGCGCGCTTCCATCGCGTGTCCGCTGCAGGTGATCCGGTCCTGGGAAAGCGGCAGCGCCTCGCCGGCGGCCACGCGCAGCTGCCACTCGACCAGGTCCAGGCCCGTCACGCATTCGGTGACCGGGTGCTCGACCTGCAGTCGCGTGTTCATCTCCAGGAAATAGAATCCTTGCGCGTCGACCAGGAATTCGACGGTGCCGGCGCCGACGTAGTCGACCGCCCGGGCCGCCTTGACCGCGGCGTCCAGGAGTTCAAGCCTGATCTCCGGGTCCAGTCCGGACGCCGGCGCTTCCTCGATGACTTTCTGGTGGCGGCGCTGGCTGGAACAATCGCGCTCGAACAGGTGGACGACGTTGCCGTGCGTATCGCCGAAAATCTGCGCCTCGATATGTCGAGGGTGCTCGACATATCTCTCTATGATCATGCGTTTGTCGCCGAAAGCTGAAGTGGCCTCTCGCCTCGCCGCGGCCAGCGCTTCGGCGAACTCTCCGGCCGAGCGGACGATACGCATGCCCTTGCCGCCGCCGCCGGCCGCGGCCTTGAGCATCAGCGGAAATCCGACCTTGTCCGCTTCGGCCGACAGGGTCTCGTCGGCCTGGTCGTCGCCGTGGTAGCCGGGGACGAGTGGAACGCCCGCCTCGCTCATGATGGCCTTGGCGCGCGCCTTGGAGCCCATCGCATCGATGGTCTCCGGTTTCGGGCCGATCAGCGCGATACCGGCCTCGGCCAGCGCGCGGGCGAAATCGGCATTTTCCGACAGGAATCCGTAGCCGGGATGCACGGCCTCGGCACCGGTATCGCGGGCCGTTTCGATGATCTTTTCGGCCACCAGGTAGGACTTGCCGGCCTCGGCCGGTCCGATGGCCACCGCGCGGTCGGCCATGCGCACGTGACGGGCGTCGCGATCGGCATCGGAATACACCGCAACGGTCTCGACGCCCAGCCTGCGGCAGGTCTCGATGACCCGGCATGCGATTTCACCGCGATTGGCGATCAGGATTCGTTTGAACATGGCATCAGTCTTGTGAAGTTCAGAAGCTGGCCGCGGATCAGCGCGGATGAACACGGATAAAACAAGAAGCGAGCGTTGGTTTCAAACCGACGAACAACGCCGCACAGCGTTTGCGCGGCGAATAAAGCTTACCGTTTTTGATCAGGATACCGCTTTTCATCCGCAGCGATCCGCGTTCATCCGCGGCGAGATTTTTCGGATCATGGATTCAGCCTGGATTCCAGGAGGCTTTGCGTTTTTCCAGGAAGGCGCGAAGCCCTTCCTGGCCCTCCTCGCCGACGCGCAGGCGGGCGATCCATTCGGCGGTGATGGCGTCGAGTTCGCCGGCCGGGCCGTCGAAGGTCTGCACGCGGCGGATCAGCTGCTTGCACTCGGCCACCGCCTGCGGCCCGCTGGCCAGCAGGGCTTCGGCGATCGATTCGACTTGCGCGTCCAGTTGCTCGTCGGCGCAGGTTTCGTGCACCAGCCCGATCGCTTTGGCTTCCTGCGCATCAAACCGCTCGCCGGTGAGCATGTAACGTCTTGCATTGGCCGCGCCGATGCGCGCGATCACGAACGGGGCGATGGTCGCCGGGATCAGGCCGAGGCGGACTTCGGTGAGGCCGAACTTCGCGTGATCGGCGGCCACTGCGACGTCGCAGCACGAGATCAGTCCGACGCCGCCGCCGAACGCCGCGCCGTTGATCCGGGCCACCGTGGGGCAGGGCAGTTCGTCGAGACTGCGGAACATTGCCGCAAGGCGTTCAGAATCTGCGCGATTCTCGGCTTCGCCGGCATCGGCCATCGCCCGCATCCAGCCCAGGTCCGCGCCGGCCGAAAACGACCTGCCCGCACCGGTGACGATCAACACGCGCGGCGGTGCCGCCGCCAGATCATCGAACGCCCGCGTCAGCTCCGCGATCAACTCCGCGTTGAACGCGTTATGCACGTCGGGCCTGTTCAGCGTCAGCGTCGCGACGCCGTCGTTCCTGGTTGTCAGTTCGAATGATCTGGTCATGAAAACCTTTTTGCCGCGGATTAGCGCGGATCAACGCTGATTGGAAAACGGCGAATTGCGCGTCTGTTTTGGCGAATCGCTGAAAATGAGTCGTTTGAATTCCGGTCGATCACCGAAGTTGAGCAAGAGCCCCACTGGAATATCGGTTGCCTTCAGGTAATTGATCAACTGAGCTTCATGAGCGGGAGTCAAACGTGCTACTGCCTTTAATTCTACGACCAGCTTCATCCCCACCAGTAAATCTGTTCGAAATTCGCCTACCGGTTCACCCCGAAACCAGACCGTGAGAGGCTGCTGTTGTGCGCACTGCAATCCTTCTTGTCCTAATGCAATTGCCATGGCGTTTTCATAAACGCTTTCCGCGAATCCTCGACCCAATTCATTGTAGACCGAGTAAAAAATACCGATCACCTGCCTGGTCAGGTCGGCATCAATCAGGCTGAAGTTTTTATCGGCGTTCATCTACATATACTCGTGGTACGCGATTCTGACTTCATGTAGTCGGCTGAAAATTTTTTTCTTTGCCCCGGATCAACGCGGACTTTTTAATTGAACTCGGTTTTCACTATTACCGAATCTTCTATCCGTGTGTATCCGCGCAAATCCGCGGCCAGAAAGAATGTCCACCCTACATTCGGAACACGCCGAAGCGGTCCTTTTCGATCGGCGCGTTCAGCGACGAGGCGATGGCCAGGCCGAGGACGCGGCGGGTGTCGACCGGATCTATGACGCCGTCGTCCCATAGCCGCGCAGTCGCGTAGTAAGGATGGCCCTGGGCTTCGTACTTGTCGCGAATCGGCGCCTTGAACTGCTCTTCGTCCTCTTCGCGCCATTCCTTGCCGGCGGCCTCCAGGCCGTCGCGCTTGACCGTGGCCAGCACGCTGGCGGCCTGTTCGCCGCCCATCACCGAGATGCGCGCGTTCGGCCAGGTCCACAGGAATCGCGCGCCGTAAGCCCGGCCGCACATGGCGTAGTTGCCGGCGCCGAACGAGCCGCCGATGATGACGGTGAATTTCGGTACGTGGGAGCAGGCCACGGCGGTGACCATCTTGGCCCCGTCCTTGGCGATGCCGGCCTGCTCGTACTTCTTGCCGACCATGAAGCCCGTGATGTTCTGCAGGAAAATCAGGGGGATATTGCGCTGATTGCACAATTCTATGAAGTGCGCGCCCTTCAGCGCGGACTCGGCAAAAAGAATGCCGTTGTTGGCAATGATGCCCACCGGATAGCCGTGGATATGAGCGAAGCCGGTCACCAGCGTGGTGCCGTATCGCGCCTTGAATTCCTGGAATTCCGAGCCGTCGACGATGCGCGCGATGATCTCGCGTACCTCGAACGGGTAGCGCGTGTCGTCGGGCAGGATGCCGTAGATGTCGTCGGCCGGGTAGGCCGGCTCGACCGGTTCTTTCCGGTCCAGTTGTTCGCTGCGCGTGCGGTTGAAGTGCTCGACGATGTCGCGCGCCATGGCCAGCGCGTGCATGTCATTTTCGGCAAAGTGGTCGGCCACGCCCGACAGGCGCGTATGCACGTCGGCGCCGCCCAGGGTTTCGGCATCCACTTCCTCGCCGGTGGCGGCCTTGACCAGCGGCGGCCCGCCGAGAAAGATCGTGCCCTGTTCCTTGACGATGATCGCCTCGTCGCACATCGCGGGCACATAGGCGCCGCCGGCGGTGCACGAGCCCATCACCACGGCGACCTGCGGAATGTTCGTCGCCGACAGCCGGGCCTGGTTGTAGAAGATCCGGCCGAAGTGCTCCTTGTCCGGGAATACCTCGTCCTGCAGCGGCAGGAACGCGCCTCCGGAATCGACCAGGTAGATGCACGGCAGGTGATTTTCCAGTGCGATTTCCTGCGCCCGCAGGTGTTTCTTGACCGTCATCGGGTAATAAGTGCCGCCCTTGACCGTCGCGTCGTTGGCCACCACCACGCACTCGACGCCCTGGATGCGGCCGATGCCCGCAATGACGCCGGCGGCCGGCGCCTGGTCGTCGTAAAGCCCGTGGGCCGCCATCGGCGCGATTTCGAGAAACGGACTGCCGGGATCCAGAAGGGTGCGCACGCGCTCCCGGGGCAGCAGCTTGCCGCGCGCCAGGTGCTTGTCGCGCGACTTCTCCGGTCCGCCCAGCGCGGTGCGCTGCAATTCGGCGCGCAGGTCCTCGGCAAGCTTTCGATGGTGCGCCGAGCGCGCGCGGAAATCTTCGTCGTTGCGGCTGATCTGGCTTTCGAACTTCGGCATCTGTCGACGGCCCGCGGAAAAACCGCTAGTGTACCCCGTCGTCATTCCCGTGACATTCGGAGAACTCCTGTGCCCGATGGCACATTCTTGCCGGGGCCGGATGCGGCAGAATCAATTGCCTGGTCATGACCGATCTTCAGAGGTTGAACATGAAACGCGACTTCCTCGCTCTCCATGCGTGCATTCGAATCTGCGCCTGCGTCCTTTTCGTCGCAGCCGCGCTGCCGGGCCAGGCACACACCGACGGCCCGGAATTCATCGAGTCGTTCGATACGCAATTGACCATGCGCCCGGACGGCTCGCTGCAGATTTTTCACGATGTGCGTTTTCACCCGCACGGCGACGAAATCCGCCGCGGACTTTTCTTCGAATTGCCGGACGAAGTGGGCCCGCTTTCGGCTTTCACGGCGCGAATCAACGGCGAGGACATCGAGCCTGACCTGGACGACGGCGCGATCGTGGTTGCGGCGGCCGAGCCGCTGGCCGTGCAACAGATCCACTCGATGCAGGTGAGCTACCTGGCGGCGTTGCCACTTCGCGAGGTTTCCGGCGGCGCCAGCGCGCTGGAGTGGCGGCCGGTCATCGACCAGTTCGAGCTGCCCTGGCGGCGATCCAGCGTATCGGTGTCGTGGCCGGACGGCCCGGCCCCACAGGCGCTGCCGAGGAGCGGCGAACGCACCGGGAACGGCTGGCGTATGGCGTTCGGGACTTCACAGGATGAGGCGGCGGGCGCTTCGGGATCCGAGGCGATTCTTTTCGAGTGGCAGCCGGGCGCGTTTCCCGATTCGGTGGTTCGCAAGCACCGCGCCCACTGGGGCTGGCGGACCGTGCTCTTCATTGCGATTCTGGGACTCTGGGGCCTGGTGCACGCGTTCTGGCGCACCGTGGGCCGCGATCCCGACATCGGGCGCGTCCCCGCCAGCGCCAACCCGCCTTCGGGCATTTCACCGGCCGCGGCGCGCTACGTCGAGCGCATGGGCTTCGACACCAAGGCTTTCGTCGCGGCGCTGGTATCGCTGCGCGTGAAGGGCCGAATCTCGCTGGACCCGATCAAGGACAAGAAGAAGCTCGACATCGCCCGGCTGGGTTCCGGCCGCGAAGACGCGTCGCCGGGCGAGCGGGCGTTGGAGAAGGCGCTTTTCGCCGACTCGTCGCGGGTGGAGCTGAAGCCGGGCAGTTCGGTGGGCACCAAGGCATCCAGCGCGCTCGGGAAGGCGTTGGGCCGGGAACATCGCGGCCGTCATTTCGAGACCAACAGCCGCGAACGGGTCCAGTCGTTCGTGCTGGGTGCTGCCGTGATCTTCATCAGTATCGGCGCGCTGATCTCGGAACTCGGCGGCGTGATCGAGCGCGATCCCGTGGTGATCGCACTGGGTTTCCTGGGCGTCGCGGCCGGGCTCGTCGTTCCGCTGATCTACTTCGAGCTGATGAAGGCGCCGACGCGCGCCGGCGTTTCGGTGCGGCGCGAGATCGAGGCGCTCAGGCTTTACATGTCGGATTCGTCGCCGGCGACCTCGTCGGTGGATGAATTCGCGAAGCTGCTGCCGTACGCGGTGGCGCTGGAGGTCGAGGAGGCGTGGCAGGCGCGTTTCGGGGATCGACTTGCCGACACCGAGGGTTCGCGCGCCGCCGACGTCGTGGCCTGGTATCGCAGGATCCAGCAAGAATTCGATTCCACCGCGGCCATCGTCACGATAATCGCCGCCTCGGCCGCGACCACGTCCGCTTCGGCATCGGCCGGCGGCGCGTCGGCGGGTGGCGTTTGACATTCAGCACTGGATACCTTTGACATCGGTTCCCGAGCGTGTTCCCGATGTGGTTTAAGCTTGGCGGAGGATCGGTGAACAGACATCGGCCTGCAAAGGAGCCATGACATGAAACTTTTCGGCAGCTACACCTCGCCCTATGTCCGGCACTGCCGGATCGTGCTGGCGCGGAACGGACAGGATTGCCGGTTCGTCGAGACCGATTACGAGCAGAGCGCGGAGCTGTCGCCGGCCCGGCGCGTGCCTTTCCTGTACGACGACAAGCTGATGCTCACCGATTCGGCCAGCATCCTGCGTTATCTCAGAGAAAAGGCCGGTCAGCCATTCTTTCCCGATATCCGCGACTACGACCTGTTCCTCCTGGTCAACACCGCGATGGACAGCACGGTCAACCTGTTTCTGCTCGAAAAGGACGGGATTACCCCGGCCGATTGCGGCTACCTGGTCCGCCAGAAAGGGCGCGTGGAGGACACGCTTGCCTACCTCGACCGTCACCTGGGCAGCGGCGATGTGCCAATGGATTCGGCCTCGGACGGCATGATTCGGCTGGGCTGCTTTCTCAGCTGGGCGCTGTTCCGCAAGCGCATCTCGCTGAAAGACCATCCCGCGCTGGCGGATTTCCAGCGCCAGTTCGAGTCCGACCCGCAAATCGCCGCCACGCATCCTTCGAACGCTGGGTGATCAGGGGCTGGAAAAGCAGTCCGAAAGAAATGCAGACATCAGCCTGATTTTGAACGAGATTCGGTGATCTGTCTGAAAAGCTCTTTCAGCCGCGGATTCGCGCGGAAAAACACGGATCAAAACCTCTGAAGGGTGAAAGAACGCAAATGGGCCTCTTTCCTGCTGCGCGTATTGCTTGAAGCCCATCTCCTGGATATTTCCCTTACGATCAATCATCCGAATTCATCCGCTTGAATCCGCGCGCATCCGCGGCAAAAAAGGTTCCCGATTTGCGCTTTTCCAGCGGCCTGGACGATCGCTGACGAACAAAATCGAAACGCCCGGTTTTCGCCTTTTCCGCTCAGCCTCCAGCAAACACGACGTGCACGCGCCGGTTCTGGCGGCCCTTCTTTTCGACCTTTGTGACCTCCACCGGTCCGATTTCGGCGGTGGACTTGACGTGCGTCCCGCCGCAGGGCTGAAGGTCGACGCCGGGGATTTCCAGCAGCCGGATCCTGCCGACGCCGGTCGGCGGCTTGACCGACATGGTGCGGATCAGGCCGGGGTCGAGATCCGCTTCCTCGATCCAGCGTGACTGCACCGGGTGACCGGCCTCGATCAGCGCATTGACCTCGGCGGTCACCTCGGCCTTGTCGGGTGAGTCGGGCATGTCGAAGTCCAGCCGGCTCTTGTCCTCGCCGACCTGGCCGCCGGTGACCGGAAATTTCAGCACCGCGCCGAGCAGGTGCAGGCAGGTGTGCATGCGCATCAGGCGGTGGCGGCGGTCCCAGTCGATCTCGGCGCGTACCCTGGCGCCCGGCGCGGGAAGCGCCTCGTCGGTGGTCGGGTAGTGCACGATCGCCCCGTCCTCGCGTCGGCGGCGAGTATCGGTGATGGCCAGGGCGGTCTTGCCGTCCTCGGTCAGCGTCCCCCGGTCGCCGGGCTGCCCGCCGCCGGTCGGGTAGAACACGGTTCGGTCGAGCACGATGCCCTCGGGCCCGGATTCCAGCACGGTGGCTTCGCAGGATTTCAGGTAGGCGTCGCTCTGAAACAGGGCTTCGGTCATGGAGGGTTCCGGCTGATTGGATGACGGTGATTCTAGCGCGTGGTTCGGGAAGGGGCGGAAAGACGAAAAAGGGTATCCGGTCTCTGCTTCGCGCCCCGCTTGACTCCGATAAACCCCAGACCGTAATCTTGTCCGCTTGTCCCCCGATCTGTGAAGCCACCCCATGACCCCGAGATTTCTGTTCGTCCTTTTCCTGACCGCCGTTCTCGTCGCTGCCTGCGGCGATGCGCCGGAGACCGGATCTTCCAGCCAGACGCCGGATTCGACCGCGGCGCAGCCCGAGGCCCCGGCTGCAGCCGAACCTGCCGCCGACCCGGCCGACTCGGAAATCCCGCAGTACAGCATCGAGCAGTTCATGGACACCGAGCGCCTCGGCGGGGCAAGCTTCTCGCCCGACGGCGCCCGGGTGGCGTTTTCGAGCAACCGCAGCGGCGTTTTCAATGTCTACGCCCAGCCGGTGGCCGGCGGCGAGGCGGTTCAGCTGACCGATTCGACCACCGACCCCAGGTTCGTCAACGCTTATTTTCCAAATGGTGACCGGTTGATCTTCAGCGGCGACCAGGGCGGCAACGAGCTCGACCACGTCTACCTGCGCAATACCGACGGCAGCGTCGTAGACCTGACGCCGGGCGAAGGCCTCAAGGCCAACTTCGCCGGCTTCTCGGCCGACGGCACCAGGTTCTGGATCGCGACCAACGAGCGCGACAACAGCGTGTTCGACCTCTACGAGTACGACTCGGAGACGCTCGAGCGCGAGATGATCCTCGAGAACACCGTCGACGCCTTTCTTGGTCCGATCTCGCCGGACGGCAGCCACGCCGCGCTCAGCAAGGTTCACCTGCGCAGCGACACCGATATCCTGCTGTGGAGCCGCGAAACCGGTGACATCACGCCGCTGGTGGCCGACGAGGGTGAAGTCGCCAATAGCCCCGAGACCTTCAGCGCCGACGGCACGCACTTGTTCTACACCACAGATCGCGGATCCGAGTTCGATTTCCTGGTCTCGCGCAACCTGGAAACCGGCGAGGAAACCGTCGTGCTCCAGCCCGATTGGGACGTGATGTACGCCAGCCGGTCCAGTGGGGACAAGTACCTGGTCGTCGGCATCAACGAGGATTCCCGGACCACGCTCAAGCTGCTGGCCGCCTCGGACTTCAGCGAAGTCGCGCTGCCCGAGATGCCCGACGGCAACGTCACCTCGGTCGAATTCTCGGCCGACGATTCGCAGATGGCGTTCTACTTCAGTTCCAGCCGCCGCCCCAGCGACCTGTTCGTCGTGAGCATGGAAGGCGAGGGCAACGAGGCGCGCGCGCTGACCTCGTCGCTGAACCCGGAAATCGAGATCGACCACCTGGTCGACGGCGAAGTCATCCGGTTCGAGTCCTACGACGGCCTCGAGATCCCGGGCATCCTGTACCGCCCGCACCAGGCCTCGGCCGACGCCCCGGTCCCGGCGCTGGTGCGCGTCCACGGCGGCCCCGGCGGCCAGGCCCGCATCGGCTACTCGGCGCTCAACCAGTACCTGCTCAACCACGGCTACGCGCTGTTCGATATCAACAACCGCGGCTCGTCCGGCTACGGCAAGACCTTCTTCGCCGCCGACGACCGCTGCCACGGCGAATGCGACCTGGGCGACGTTGTCGAGGGCAAGGAAATGCTGGCCGGCCTGGAATGGGTCGACGCCGACCACATCGGCATCATCGGCGGCAGCTACGGCGGCTACATGGTCGCCGCGGCGCTGGCCTTCGAGCCGGAGGTGTTCGACGTCGGCGTCAACATCTTCGGCGTCACCAACTGGCTGCGAACCCTCGAGAGTATTCCGGCCTGGTGGGGCCCGCAGCGCGACGCGCTGTTCGCCGAACTGGGCGACCCGGCCGAGGACGCCGAGCGCTTGCGCCGCATCTCGCCGCTGTTCCACGCCAGCAATATCACCAAGCCGATGATCGTGCTCCAGGGCGCGAACGATCCGCGCGTGCTGCAGGTGGAGTCCGACGAGATCGTCCAGGCGCTGGAAGACAACGACGTGCCGGTCGAGTACGTACTCTTCCCGGACGAAGGCCACGGCTTCCGCAACCGCGCCAACGAGATCGAGGGCTACCGGGCGATCCGGGAATTCCTGGACACCCACCTGGCCGGCGAGGGCGCGTCTGACTGAGAATTGGGGCGCCAGCCCGTGGTTCCGTCGAAACCAAACCCATGTCGCCCCGGACTTGATCCGGGGCCCAGCGGCTTATTCGGCTGGCTCCCCTTTGTCGAGTACCGCTGACGGACTGATATTCGGCTCCGAACCCGGATCGAGCGGAGATCGGTCGCTTCAGTTCGACGCGTGGCGAGGCCTTCAGCGACCGATCCCCGCCCGACCCGGGGCTTGGCGGGCGGAGCGAACGGATGCTGAACAGCACGCGCCGCGGAGATCCACGTGTTCCCGAATCCCTACGGATCCGACTCGAATCCGTCGGCGAATATCACCGGCGAGACGAAAACATGCACACGCCCGGAAAAGGCCGGCTCATCGGCCGGCTGAACGACGGAGAATCCGGTAAACGGTGCGCCGGCCAACACCAGGCCTCTCCGGCCCGCAATCGACGTTCCCATCGACGCGCCGATCGAGGTCAGCGGGTCGAAGGTCTTTTGCACAAGGATGGTGTCCTGGGTTTTGGTGAAGGCGCCGCCGACACGAAAGATGTAGATCGCCTGGTGATCCCGATCGGTGCCGATCGCCACCGCCGCCAGCGTCCTGTCGTCCAGCCAGGTCAGGTTTGCGCCCAGACTGTCGAACGCGTCGGCGTCGGAGGCGATGAAGTTGTGCTCGACGCCCCATCCATTTGCGCCGCCCTGGTTCCTGTGACGTACAACCACGCGGCCCTTCCCGTCGCCCGATGGGTCCACGATCCCGGCGGCGACCCGGTCGCCGCGAACCGCCAGCGAGATGATCGAGTCCCCGTCGGCAAAGAAATTGCCCTCGGGTGCCCAGCCTGGTACGCCACCCATCTCTCCGCGACGATAGAGTTCGACGATGTCGGTGGTGCTGGTCAATGAAACCGATTGTCTGAAGACGGCCAGCAGGTCGCCGTCCAGGTCGACCAGCTGTCCGTAGAACTCGTCGGAAGAGAAGCCGCCCGGCGAATCGGCGAAAGTCGCGCCCCAGGCGTCCGAGCCGCCCTGGTCGCGCTCGAATACGTAGGCGCCTCCACCGTCGCTGGCCGGCGCGCCGACGGCAATCCGGTCGCCGGAAGCGGCTACGGCAAAACCGAAGTTTTCGGCATCGGGAACGGAAAGCGTGGTCGCCAGGTTCCATTGAGCCGGCCCGGTGGTGCTGAGTTCGAACACGTCGACGCCGTCGAGGTCGGCCGTCGCTGCAAGCGCGCCGGAGACGTCGAGCGGCCTGGCCAGATCGGCGTTTAACGCAGTCGAGGGCATGAATGCCGAAGGCCGGGATGAGTGGTACTGAGGATCCGTCGCGCCCAGCAGTCGGTACCAGGCAACCTCCGAGGCGCCGGGCGAGCGAACCAGCAGCCATTGTCCGTCCATGGCAACCGATGCCCCGAATCGGTCGCCGGCGGTGGGCGTCTGGGCAAGAACGGTGTCGGTCTCGGGCAGGAGCTTCGGGCAGAAGTGGCGGCGAACCCCGTCGCCGGTGAATTCGCGATCCCAGACCTTTACCTCGTCGATGGCGCCGGGCCAGTGCCGGCCGCCGAACTGGCTGGGCTTTCCGATGAAATGCTCCGTCGGCATACGTCCGTCGAAAGCGGCATCCATCGCCACGCTGTCGACCTGCACGCAGTTGACGTAGAGCTTCATCTCCCCGGGAATGCGCCAGGTCACTGCCACGTGGGTCCACTCGTCGGCGGTCACCGTCCCGCCGCGAACTTCGCGTTGCTCCGTCGGGCCGCCGTCCTGCCAGACGGCGTAGTAGTCGCCGTCGAAGATGCCGGTGTGGATCTCCAGCGCGTTGCCCGAGGAGCCGAAGCCGTTGTAGTCGGGCGATGCAGCACCGGTAAAGTCGCTCTCATAAATCGCGATCCTGGTGCCTGTCGCGGTCGTCGGTCGCAGCCAGTGACCGATTGTGCCCTCGGTTCTCGGCAGCGGCGCGTCGTGCGCCACGTGGCGGTCGACGCCGTCGAACACCAGCGCGCGGCCGAGTACGCCCACGCTCCACTCGCTGCCGTCTTCGGGAAAGTTCGCCAGCGTGCCAGATGTACCGACTTCCGTTTCCAGAACGCCGGTGTCGGCCGAGGTCCACGGCTCCATCGCCCAGTGCATGGTCAACTGCGGGGGCGATCCGGCCCACGAAGCTGCGGTGTAAAGCAAGACTATCGATACGACCTCAACCTTGAGCACGGCTCGCCAGGGTCTTGCTTCTCGAGCGGATGATGTGCGTAGAGACGCGCGCTGGTCGGTCATGGCTGGCTCCAGTGTCGAAGGATGGTCGAAGATGGACACCTCTTCGACCACCGGAATATCGATCGAAAAGGCCGTGCGGTCCCGGGCGGGTCGATATTCCCCTGTATGCCTGTTTTGTCGAACTGCCGACCGAGAGCCGCTGATCCCCCCTTGGTGCCTTGAAAGTATAAGCAGCCGCCTTGCCCGATTCAAGGAAGCCCGTTCCGGGGTTTGGGGGTGGGTTGGGGGCCGGTGGAGGGGGATTTACTGCGCGGTCCAATACGAAAAAAAGCCCACTTTCGCGGGCTCTTGATAAATGGCGGAGAGGGAGGGATTCGAACCCTCGAAGGGGCGTAAACCCCTTAACGGTTTTCGAGACCGCCGCATTCGACCACTCTGCCACCTCTCCGGAACTGTCAAATTGTAATCCGATCTTTGATCGGGCGGCCCTTTGCGGGCCGCGAGAGGGAGGGATTGACTGCGCACCTTCGGTGCTTGCCCTCCGCTACCGCTGCGGGTTGTTCCGGCCGCTGCGCGGCCTCCACATCGAGCTCGCTTACGCTCGGTTCGAACCCTCGAAGGGGCGTAAACCCCTTAACGGTTTTCGAGACCGCCGCATT